>JAEEGL013968818.1_pt1 | contig 24613 bp, 20 predicted proteins | sample 9134231 | NCBI WGS metagenome assembly JAEEGL01 (sample SAMN16246548, study PRJNA631951) | gut metagenome | biome: gut microbiome; feature: rumen; material: fiber-attached | host: Bos | place: Iran: Karaj | collected 2018-10
CGTATGTTTTTGCTGATGAAATGGAGTATCCTGTAGGAAAGAAGCTTCCACTTTGGCTTTGTGGCTTTTTATACTAGCTCGACAATGATTTGATTAAGCGCCCTTTGCGGGGCGTTTTTGCGTTTTGGCACATATGGACAGAACAGACTTCAAAATAACTGTCTCGGACTGGATCCGGTCACAGTATGCCTCTTCGGACGAGTCTCTTCGCAGGACCTTCCGATTCAATGATGTCTACGACCTCCTCGGGGAGGGAATCGCCCACTTTTGGTACCGAAAGTCCGACGGGTCCCTCCGCAGTGCCTATGGAACGCTTGACATGTCAATTGTCGAGCGGCATGGCGGGGTCCCGGAAGGGGAGAGCCGAAGCGGACGGCCCTTCAACGGGACGGTGTCATATTTCGACCTTGAGAAGGATGCCTGGAGGTGCTTCAAGGCAGACTCCATCCAGGAAATCGACTTCGAGTATGGAAAGACTTGGTGAATGAAACATAGACCCGAATGAGACATCTCATCCAGGATGTGATTGTATGGAGAACTACTTCCACTCTTTCACGTGATCCCTGGAATCTTTCCGATAGAATCAATCAAAGTGATTCTTCGGATGCACCGAACACGAATCGGTCGAAGAACTCCGCATAGCGCCTGTTGTGAAGGTCCGTCCCCATATAGTCATACATGCCATCCGCCTGAAGGGCTTCTGCCCGCACGGAGACGGCTTCTCCGTACAGACCCTCGAGGGTCCCGATGTTACGCTGGAAAAGCGCCCCGGCGTCCTTGAGTGCCTTGTATTCATCCATCGTGAGGTAGAGATAGCGCTCCGGGTGGGCGAGCACCGGCTGAAGGCCGTCGGCCAGGAGGGCGCGGATTTCATTGGCGGGAACGATGTCCCCGACCTGTGAGCCGTCGTGAATGGGAAGCTCGATAAGGACATGGTTCCCTTCCCAGGGGAGAATCCAGTCTTTCGCCACCACCTCCGGCCAGCTCTCCGGAACAAGACGGTATTCCATCGACGGGATGAGCTTAAGGCTGATGCCCCTTCCGTCCAGCTCATCCTGGAGCCGATAACAGGTCTCGGTTACCGTGAAGGGGGTATTCCTATATAGGCGATTGCAGTGCGAGGTGCAGACGGCCTGCCCGTATCCCCACGATACGAGTTTGCGAGCAAGTAAGATGGACTCCTCCAGCGACTTCGCCCCGTCATCTAGACAGGGGAGGATATGGCAGTGGCAATCTGTTTTCACGGATGCGAAGTTAAGAAAATTATGTTTTGTGCGGAAATCAAATTCTACTACACAACATCCGAATCCGTCGCCCCGCCAAACAGCGGGGGCGATTTCTTTACCCCCCCCTCCAAAGGGGTCTTACAATCGCGAATAATATAATAAAACCTTTTGTTTAGATATACTAGAACAATTATCTGGAATTCAATATACTACAGAGTAGACGTATAAGGACGTTGGCTTCTCTGGAGACCGCGAGGAAAAAGATGAAGGAAGAAGATAAGAAAGAATCTTCTGCGGACACGGTATAATAATACAAAGACCCCATCTGCCATGAAGATAACCATCGAAGATTTGCAAGACCGCTTTGCCGAGTACAACCGTCTGTATTTCCGAGGCAGCCTCAAAATGCCCCGCTTCAAAATCGGCAGGTGGTCCTACGGCTCCATCCACGGATCCTACAGGCATACCCGGGAGGGGGAACCCCTCATCAGCATACGCGATACCAAATCACTCAAGTGGACGGATGATAAACTCAAGAATGTCCTTATCCATGAGATGATGCACTACTATATGGACCGGGGCTGGTTCCTGGACTTTGACAGCGGCCTCCATCTTTTGTGTTGGCAGGCGCTCCGCCTCTACCTGAACCTCCGCTATGGCCTTCACATCACCACCTGGCCCCGATAATCGGGGAAGGCAGGTCGCATCAGGATTTTCCCACTTGTTTGAATCATCGCACGGGGCGTGGCCGGCCGTGAGGCTCACCACATTTGGGCCTTCCGGGCTTTTTCATGTGCTTCCCGCTTCTTTTTTGCTGCTGCGGATGGTCTCATTGATGTGCATGATCTTTTTGTGGCGGAAGCAGATCCGTGCAAACTGCTTCTCGAGGGTGCTCCTCCTCAGGCTGACCTCCCCGTTGGAGCGGAGCTCGTACCCCACAAAGCCGATCCACTCGGCGGCATTGCCTTCCCCGCGGCCCCAGAGGAAAGGCGCCTTGGTCTTCTCGTCCCAGTAACCCGGGCGGAGCAGGACGCCGTCCTTGAATGAGTCCACGGACACTTCGTCATGGAGAAGCATGCCAAAGACAAAAGAAGGGACAGCGCTGTCAGGACCTTCGTGAAGACGAGGGCCTAGAGCGTGTCGAGGTCAACGGCTATCTTCCCTGATTCCCGGGAAACCCGCTATGGCAGGATGCCGCGGGAAAAGCCTACTTGATGGCCTTGGCGAAGCTCTCCGGCAGGCACACGTTCTCCAGGGCTGACGCCTCGCTGAAAAGCGGGGCGATTTCCTTGTCCTTGAACCCCGCGATGCCGCAGCCGATGCGGGTGACATAGAAGAAGAGCTCCGGGTGCTCCTTGGCGAAGGCGACGAACTCATCCACATAGGGCTTGATGGTCTCGACGCCGCCCTGCATGGTCGGGATGGCGTAGCTCTGCCCGCGAAGACCCACGCCGCAGCCCATCACCGCGCCGAAGTGGTGGAAGGCGTAGTTGGCGGCTCCGCCGCCGTGCATGCCCTCTTTGTTGCTGCCGAAGACGAAGACCTCGTCTTTTTGCAAAGTGGAAATATTCTCGGGCGTAAAGACCGGACGCCCGATGCCGTTGTAATCTCTCAACTCACGTTTCATAACAGCACAAATTTACAAAAAAAGTGGGAAATGGTGAGGCGTTTTCCGCTTTTTTCGCGCTTATTCAGGAAGGTCGGCCTGAGAGAGGAATCCTGCGCGCAGAGACCTCGTGGACCCGTTGTCAAAACGGACCTCAAAGCTTGTAAAGTCCCTGTTGGCGCTTAGGATGACCCCTTCTCCGAAGACGGGATGGCGGGGCTCCCCACCATGTCTTTTTGGCCGCTGTGGGCGCAGAGTGCAATGCGGATGATGTCTTCAAGAGCTGTCATGGAGAAGAGTTATTCGGCGGAATGGTTGCAATAAGCGGAGGCTCCCTTCAAAAGAAAGGCGATGGCTGCGGCATAAAGGCCTACGGAAATGATGATCTCTGACATGGCGTGTTCTTTTTAACGGAAGCAAAGATAGCGTCCGCTTGTGCCAAAGTGCTGCCACTTCTACTGTCCGCGGGCACAGGGCAGTGACGAAGTGGCCGGAGTGGACAGAGTGAACCTATCAGGCCAGCTCGATGGAGGACAACATTCGTGGCTACCATTCCCCATCGAAAGACCGCATGAAGCCTATGATTTTAGCTATTGTATGAAATTAAAAGTGTTATCTTTGCAATGAATCCCTATTATTGAACCAAAGATATGCATAAGAGTAAATCTTTTCATTGGAGCGTATATGCAGTCTCTGCTACTGTTATAATACTGCTTTTGGTTGACGTTTTCAATAGCATTTCCCGTGGTTACATTGAGACATCTGTCGAGTTATACTCCGGCAATGACTATGTATTAAGTGTTTCTCTTGATTTTCTTTGTACAATAGGAATTGTTCTTTTTCTAATTGAGAAATCGAGATTCAACTACATCATTTTACTCCTTCTATGTACAATCAAATTGCTATTTAATGTTAAGCAAGGTTCTGACATATCCTATGCATACATGGTTGGGAGTAATTTTCCTGCATTTCTTTTAGAAATTTTGCCGCTAACAGCTGTCCTATTCTTTAAACACAACGGCTCTTCAGGATGGCAAACAATAAGTTCTGCAAATAAGAAACTTTCGAAGTATATTCAAATTGCAGTGTTATTCTCTTTTGCCGCTCTTGTTGTCATCGTCAATACGAAAAAGTACCCTGATTTCGTTAATGCTTTTTCAGAAAAGGTTTCTGTTCTCTTAGGATGCCACAATAATAGATTAGCGCGTCTAAGTCTCCAAAAGGCAAGAGATTATGAATCTTCTGGTCTGCCCGGTATATCTTTGTATTATCTTGACTGGTGTGAAAAGTTTAATCCTAACGACAAAGACGTATTAAACGGATTAGCTGATTATTACTTTTCTCAAGAGGATTACAATAAAGCCATTCAATTGTATAAGAAAGTTTACAAGCAAGATCCGAGCGACAACAATACTAAGACTTCAATTGCAAAGTGCCTTTATTTTTCTGGAAGCGAAAAGACACTACCTTGGGCTGAAGCTCTAATTAATGAAGACCCTAATAATTCTTTCGCCGCTGGAGTCTTGCGGGATTACTACCACAAGGCAATGAAAAATGATATGGCCTTTTATTGGGGGATTAGGGCCTTTTGTTTTAAGGAGAATCGTCAAGACGAACACGACCTCGTTGAGTTTTCGGAAATATTGTCGGATAAAATTTGCTCAACTGATTATTATGCTTGTGCCAACACTTTGATAGTGTCGAAATCAATAGAAAAACAACCTATTTATGGTTTATCAAACAACGAATATATGGAGAGAGCTGATAAACTAAAAGAAATGGGGAAAAGGGGAATAGTCACACTATTCATGCATAATAGTAGAGATATTCGCATAATGGATGATGTCTATTACTTTGTCTACATCCCCGGGTATTCCGGAGGTGAGATTTGGCACTCTGATAAGCTGAAGAAGAACTTTAAGCAACTCTTATCAGACCACCCTGACGTGATTATTTCGTCTCTGTTGATTATCAGGTAAAAAGGCATCAGCCTTTAGTTCTTTTGAGCGGGGATGATTAGGATCTCTCATTACTCAGTTTCAAGCTGGCTTTCTGGACATATTCATCCTACAATACGAGTAAATATGCCACGTCCCCATGCCCTCGAATGGGTAGGCGGCTGTGGAAGTGCAATTGCCCTCAGTTCTTTAACCGTTGCGATGCATTACTATCCGGATCCTTGCGGAAGTAGTCCCTCCCTCTGCATGAGATGGCAGAGGCTTAAGTTCGGCTCAAATTGAAAACATTAAACGACAATCCCTAGATTAACAAATTTATTCTGTTGTTTGTTGGTAAAGTGATATAATCAAGATCGAGAACACCCTCCACAGATTGGCATTCTGAAATAAACGATGACATATTGTAACATATAAACTTAAATGATGCTATATCGCGAAATTTAAACACTGGTTATCAAAGGAAAAAGTTTGCAATTCTTCCAGTGAACCTGCGAACGGGATGAAGGGATGGTCCCCCTTCTTCCCGTTTTTCCGTCATCCACTTTTGCAAAGGTAGTCCCTTCCGGCTGCGCTCCGCTCCCCGGCTCGGGAAAGCCGACACAAAGCAGTCCTTTGCATCGTTTTCCCGTCGCCGTCTCCCTCCGCTTGCCTTCCGGGCCAAATCCCCTTGCAACGTTCCGCCGGAGAAAACGGGAGGGACGGGGCCTGCCAGGGAGGCGGGCTCATCGGGTGACATTCCTAAATCACACAGATATGCAAGCAAACACACAGACGCAGGATTCCAACATGAGAATCTACAACCGGGTACGTTCCGTTCCGGCCGACGCCCTTTCGGAGATCGAGGGCGGGCCGCTCCGCGGCAAGAGCAACATCAACCCCCAGGTGCGCTGGGAGCTCCTCACCTCGGTCTTCGGGCCGGCCGGGGAGTGCTTCCGCGTGGAGCAGGTCTCCCGCTGGAGCGAGTCAACCCCGTCGGGCGAGACGGCGGTCTTCTGCGAGGTCAACCTCTTCTACCGGGAGGACCCGGGCAAGCCTTGGAGCGCGCCCGTCTTCGGGCAGGGAGGGAGCATGCTCATGCGCCGCTCCACCGAGTGGGTCAACGGACAGGCCGTGAGCACCATCCATATCGATGACGAGGCCTACAAGAAAGCCTACACCGACGCGGTGAGCGTCGCGTGCAAGGCCCTCGGGTTCGCAGCCGATGTGTACTACCGCCAGGAGGAGACCAAGTACGGGTCCTTCCGCGGGGAAGCTCCCGCATCCCCGGAGGACGCCGCAGCAGCTCCGGCCGGAATGCCCGCCGCCGAGGCATGGCCCTGGACGCTCGGGTTCAAGGAAATAGCTCCCGAAGCGCCCAACTGGAAGGCCTCCGTGACGCAGGTCTCGAAGATGTCGGGCTGCACGCCCGAGGAGATCCTCTCGCGCATCAGCGCCAAGTTCAACATCACCCGGGAGAACTTCGAAGCTCTCCTGAAGGTGGCAAACCACAGCCTCGCGGCATAGGAGGGACGCAGTCATGGCATACAAGATCATACGACCGGCCGACCGTGAGGCCTGGCTGAAGGAAAGGGAGAAGGGTATCGGCTCATCCGAGGCCACGACCCTCATGGGGGTCAACCACTACGAGGACCGCTACCGCCTGTTCATGCGCAAGACCGGGCAGCTTCCTCCCAAGCCCTCGTCCGAGCAGATGGAGCTCGGCCATCACCTGGAGCCCGCCGTGGCGTCCCGCTTCGCGGAGCTCACCGGGGCATGGATAGACCCCAAGAGCGAGGGGGACTGGATAGCCGTCGACACGAAGCGGGATTACCTCCGCGTCTCGCCGGACCGCATCTGGGTCCCCGCCGGAGAGGAGCACCGGAAGGAGAACTGGCGCATCCTCGAGTGCAAGACGACCGGGATGAGCGTCGATCCCAATGACATCCCCTCCTACTGGTACTGCCAGCTCCAGTACCAGATGGGCGTGATGGGCATCAAGAAGGGCGCCGTGGCCTGGATAAGCTCCTTCCCGGTGTTCAACGCCGGGTACCGGGAGATCGACTTCAACCCCTCGTACTTCGAACTCATCGTCCGCTCCATCGACGAGTTCTGGAAGGGCAACATCCTTGCGGGCGTTCCTCCGGAGCCCGAGGCGCTGGAGGACCTGAGGGTGAAGTACTCCGGGAAGAACCAGGCCCCGAGGGGGGAGTCCTTCGTGGCCGACGACTGGATGCAGGCCGACTACGACGAGCTCCTCGGCATCAAGACCCAGATGGACATCCTCAAGGACCGCAAGAAGGAGCTGGAAGGGGAGCTGGAGAAGGCCGTCATGGGCTTCACGGCCATCCTCTGCAAGGACGGCGAGACCATCCTGTGCACCCGCGTCCCGAAGCCCCCCAAGCCGGAGCTCAACAGGGACCTTCTCAGGGCCGAGTACCCCGAGGCGTACGACAAGTACCTCGTGGATCAGGACGCGGTCTTCGACGAGGCCCTCTTCAAGAAGGAGTGCCGGGAGCTCTACGACCAGTACCTCGTGACACCCGAGGAAGGGGAGCCCGAGTTCAAGGTGTCCTATCCCAGGAAGACCTCTTCCCGCAAGACGGAGGCGATATTCTGAGACATCATTTCAACAAACAAATACTTACAGCTATGGCAGAAAAGAAACCTTACATGGTCGGCAATGTCCGGCTCAGCGACCTCAATGGCTTTGAGGACACCGTGAAACAGGGCGTCCGCGGATGCTTCATCCCTTACGACCAGAACCCCTCCCTCTACATCGGGGCGAGCAGGCAGACGGGCGCCCTGACCGTCGACATGGACATCCTCATCCGGGAGACCCGCTCCAGCAAGAGCGGCTCCTCCCACTTCATCAAGCTCAGCGTCGGGAAGGCCAACCGCGAGCGTTTCCACATGAACAACGAGGCCGTCGATTCGCTGAAGATCGTCGGCAACCTCTACACGAGGACTCCCGGCCAGGCAAGGGAAGGCGTTCATGCGGGGCCCTCCTACGCACCTTCCGCATCCCAGGCAGGCTACCAGGGTGCTCCCGCTCCCATCTACGCCCCGGCTCCTCCACAGGGTGGCTACGGCTCTCCGGCCTACATCGGCGCTCCTTCAGCCCCGCAGGGCGGTGGAAATGGCGCGGGATGGTAGCTCCTCCCTTCCAGGTACACCGGGACAGACCCGCCCGGTGTGCTTTCGCTCCGGCCAGATGGCGGATAAGCCAGACGGCCGTCTTCCGGAATGAATCCTATTCTCTTTTGAACAGTATTTTGACTTTCAAATACTTTTGCTATCTTTGCCATTGGGCTCCGCGGAAACCGTATCCTTTATCCGCCGGAGAAATCCAGACGGCCCTTTAAGGTCGGTGGCAGAAAGCAGCCGTTTAATAGGACCCTCAGTTTCTTCCTCTCCACCGGGTTGGGCATTAATCCTTGGAGAGGAATTTTTTTTATTCTCGGTGGGGGAGTGCCTGCAGTAAGCAGGAGAGGTAGCGGACAAAGCCCGACCGCTCCGCCTCCCACCCCCTCTTCATTCATCTCAGAACAATGCCGTCAGCCTCCCTGGCGGCCTTTTTTGTATCATGGAAACACTCAACATCACCCCCGAACGGTTCCAGCAGGCCCTGGCCTGGATGAACGGACAGCCCTCGACCCTTGGCGAAATGGAGGTCCTCCAGATGCTCCGTTCCATGACCGGACGCTTCCAGGAGAACTGCAAGGCTCTCCGCTCTGGACCCGTTGCGCGGTTCAGGAACCTCAGCCTGAGGCCCCATCCGCTCTCGATGGACGCCATTATCGCGGAGACCGAGAAGATGAAGGCGGAACGGAAGGCCGGGGAGGCCTCCCGGGAAACCCTCTCCGCCTCGCAGGAGAATCCCTTTCTCAAGGAACTCATGGAGGATGGCCACGAGGAACCCGTTCCATCGGCCGCATCTTCCGTGGAGCCTTCCGCTCCGCCCACTCCAGAGCAGGAGGTCATGCGGACAGTCAGCGGTGAGAGCCGTCTTGACAGCGCGGAGCTTCTCAATGCCATCGCCTACGTGGCTGCCGTCTCCGGCTATGCGCTCACCCAGGGGAAGGCCCAGCTCATCCTTTACTGCCTGTACGGGGCGCGGCTCGGCGCGGGACGGGAGCGCCTTCCCATCGAGCACCCCCAGGCATGGATGTACGGACCTGTGTTCCCCCGGGCGTTCAAGCGGAGCGCCATCGAGGACCGTGCGGCCTGTGAGGCGTCCTTCCAGGGCCTCCTGGAGGCGGACCAGGCCCTCCTCGGGGAGCTCACGATGAAGACCCGCTCGATGATGGCCACTCCGATGGCGGACCTCTCCGCCGTCCACAAGGGCGAGCGGAGCCCCTACGGGAAGACCAGGGCCCGCTGCGGAGAGAAGTGGGGCGTGCAGATCCCCGACGAGGAGATAGCGGAGTTCTTCCGGAGACGATAAAGGATAAAGGGGCTGCGCCGCATCCGGCGCCTCCGCGGCGCTGCCTGTCCTCTTCCCCTTCTTGTCGACAGGGAACTGGTTGCATTATCACGATTTTTTGTAACTTTGTAAGTTACAGATTCATCTTTTCAGAGACAGCTCAAATGACAATTGCATACCAGATAGGAGATTTAGGTTTCAGCTCATCCGACCTTGACGGACTGAGGCGCGAACTGGAGGAGTTTTTCGCCGGGAAGGGGGTTTCCCCGAAGGTCACCAAGGCCGGGGACCATCTCGTCGCCGAGATCGACGACGCCACGGTGGAAGAAGCGGAAACGAGGGTCAAGCTCGCTTTTGACTGCTGCAACCGCGGCAACTTCTCCTCGGCCAGGGAGTTCATCGAAGGGGCTCTGAAGATTTGCCCCGTGTACAGTGACGCATACCGGACCCTCGCGCAGATCGAGATGCAGGAGGGGCACTCCGAAGAGGCGATCAGATACTGCCTGGAAGCCCTGAAGTGCGATCCGAGGAACATGTGGGCCCTCATCCTGATGGGGAACCTGATGCTCCATGGCAGGAAGGACCGGGGCGAGGCCCTGAAGTACTACGAAAGGGTCCTTTATTACTATCCCGACAACAGCATTGCCCTCAATAACGTCGCCGGCGTCAAGCTGGCCCTGGGCCAGAACGAGGAGGCGCTCAAGCTTTTCGACATGGTTCTCCAGAAGGAGGCCACCTATGCCAATGCCCACTTTGGCAAGGCATCGTGCCTGAAGAACCTCGGCCGCAACGACGAGGCGTTCGAGGCGGCCCGCATCGGGTGCCTCAAGGCGAAAGACACGCCGGAGAATCCCGGAACCCGCAGGGAACTGACGAAGCTTCTCGTGTCCATCGCGAGGGAGATAGCCGAGTCGACGGACTACATGCAGGAAGCCATCCGCATCGGCAATGAGATCGGCGATCAGTTCCATGTCCCCGTGGAGTTCCGCGCCGATGAGAAGCTCCCCGTGCTGGGGAAGCTGCGCTACTGGAAGCATCACGGCCTGGACAAGAACATCGTCCTGTTCCGTCCCGGCGAGCCGTTCACGGCCCACTACGTCATTCACGAGCTGATGCACCTGCGGATGGAGTCGCTCAACACGAAGGCGGGCCTCGGCAAGGTGGTTTACTCCGACGCGGACTCGGACAAGCGCTTTTTCAGCCGCTTCTCGGCCTTCTTCCGTCCGCTTCGCGCCCGTCTGGGCGAGGAACGCTTCAAGGCCTTCTATGACAACCTGCACGCGGGCCTGTGCTCGCGGGCGATGAACTCGCCGCTCGACCTTTTCGTCGAGGACGAGATCTTCGAGAAATACCCTTCGGTCCGCCCCATCCAGCTGCTGTCGCTCCTCCAGCAGGAGATGGACAACATGAAGGCCGATGAGGGGGCTGCCGGCTCCAAGGACATCCCCAAGGTCATCGTGGACGCGTCGAGGGTGATGAACCAGGTGCAGTGCCTCCAGCTGAAGGCCAACTACGGCATCGACATGATGGAAGGACACCATCCCACACGCCAGGAGGCCGCCCTCGCGGACTCCCTCTTCAAGGAGTTCCTGGCATACAAGGACACCTACAGCCAGGGTGACGAGTACGAGCTGATGGAGTACTTCCATGACGAGCTCCGCCTCCAGGACCTGCTCCTGATCGGAGACGAGCCCGCCGCCGCCGGCGACGGATCCGTCCTGGACCTGGACGCGATGCTCAGGCCCACTCCCGAGGAGAAGCGCAAGGAGGAGAATTTCCAGGCATCCCACAGGGATGGGGAGAACCCCGCCCAGACGATGATGATGGTCCTCCACATGGTGGCGGCTCTCGATTATATGGAAGGGAGACCGATGCCGGAGGTGAAGAAGATCGCATACGACGCGGCCATGCTCGGGGTCGGCGGCATCGCTCCGGAGAAGACGGGGTATTTTCTCCCGTCGGTGCCCGGCAGGGAGTTCGGCGGATACGAGCTCCTCGCATGGTACTACGTGAGCTGGGCCATTTCGATGCCGGAGATGGTCGACAAGCTCAACCTCCCGTTCTCAAGCGCCTATGCGTCGGCTCTGTCCATGCGGGAGGCTAAGAAAAAAGGCGGGAAGAGCTGATGGCAGATTCCCCGTACGAGATAGCCTCCGTCTCCCGGTTGCGGGATGGCGGAGGCTTCTTTCATGGAGGGGGCGTGTCAGCGCTCCCGCCGGGTCTTCTCAAAGCGCTTGAAATACTCCCGCGTCCTCTTGACGGCCGGGTCGTCCGCTCCGCCTTCGATGTATACGTAGCAGCCTTTCATCCCGCGGGTGAGGAGCACGAAGTACGTGTTGCGGAGAAGTTCCGGTATCTTGGCTGCCATTTGGGGAGTCAGCTCCGCCAGGGGTCTGCAGTTGTCCCGGCCTATCGCGGGATCGTCCGCGGCGTGCTTCTCGGGATGGAACTCCAGCGTGCCGTCCTCTCCGACCGAGATGTCGTGGGAGATGATGACGCCGACGTAGTCGAACTCCATCCCCTGGCATGAGTGGATGCACCCTATCCGGTCCAGGCCCTGCCGCGTGGCCCAGTTGTGCTCGTCGTCTGTCTCGTTCATGTTCCACTGGAACCGGAACGCCGGGCACTCCGCGAGCGTCCAGTCCATCACGTCCCTCCCGTCGCGTGACTGCCATCTGCGCGTATAGCCGGCGACCATCCTCGCGCTCCGCCCTTCCTGTTCGCGCTTCTGGAGCGCCCCGTACATCTCCATGGCGTCGTCGAAGATGCGGAAGTCGTACTCCTCGATGGGGGGAAGGGGGACGGCTTTGCTGCCGGGGTACTGCAGGAGGTGCTCGATGGAGGCGGTGACGGACACCCGGAAATTGACGGTGAGCTGATACTGCCTCAAGGTGGCTTGATGCGCTCCCGCGCACGCGGTGATGTTGTCCATCGTTCCAATATCCGCGACGGATACAACCTGGCGGGGGTCCATGAAAAAGACCGACACGTCGGAGCTCCTGACTATCTCGTCCACCTGGTTGAAGGCCGAGCCGTCCAGCCGGTGGGCCTCATCCACCAGCGCGGCATGGATGGGGTTCCTGTAGAGGGCTCTGTTCCCGGAATAGGACAGGTACGCGGTGAGGTTGTCAAGCTGGGCATCATTCAGCGTGTTCATGATGAAAGCCCTGGGGGCGCGGGTCTTGGTGATGTACTTGTAGTTCCTCCCGTCTTGCCGGAGGATGAGGGTGCACAGGCTCTTCATGGCCACAAGGGATTTCCCGGTACCGGGGTTCCCCGTTACTACCAGAACGATCTTTCCGCCCTTGGCCTCCTGGTATGCGACGGCGTTCGCGATGCTCTCCACGCAGGCCGTCTGCTCGTCCGACAGCGGGAAGAACTCCTTCCCGCCCATGAGCGCCGTGAGGGCCTCAGCCAGTGTGTTCGACAGATCGCGCCGGCTCGTGTCGATGTCCGTCAGCGCCTGCCCGTTGTCTCCGGTCCGGATGAACCCCCTGACAAAATCGAGGAACTCCCTCTCCTCACCCTTGCAAAAGGCCGGAGCGGCCTCCGTGTATCGGGAGTAGGCGGGGGCGTGGATCACATCCCGGCTCACGCAGTTGTGGAGCAGGGCGCAGGGATGGACCATGACGGAGCCTTCCCAGACAGCCTTCTGGGTGGTTGACAGGGAGTCCGCGTACCACTTCACCTGCTTGGACGGATGTGACACCTCCCGATCCTCTCCCTGGAGGCGCGTGATGACCTTCCCGGGGGCTTGTCTCGCCGTGGCGCTTCCCCAGCCTTTCATCTCGACCAGCACGGCATGGGCCTGATCCTCGGCGTCCTTGCCGGTGAGGATGCAGTCCACCCTCTCGTTGCGGGTGGGGAGGTTGTATTCCAGCGCCACGCCCATGTCCCCGGGCAGCCCGCTGTCCCTGAAAAGAGTCTGCAGCACCGATACGGTGCCTTCCCACGAACGCTTCTCCTCGTCGGAGGGGGCCTGGCCGAAGTATTCGGATATCTTGTGCTCGAGGGCATCCCTGATGTCCGCCGCGGACATCAGGAGGAAATCATGAAGGGGGGTGTTGAAAAAGATCATAATCGCAGGTGAGGACTCCCTCGTGGGCGCTAGCGGATGCTCAGCGTGTCAATCATGTACTTGCGGAAAGCGTCGTTGTCCCAGAACCCCACGCGGATGCCGTCGATGCCGCGGGTGAGGAGGACATAGTAGATATTCAGGACAAAGAGCGTGAACTCGAACCGGTTCGAGGGAACGACCATGTCCTCGGCGTTGAACTTGCCGTTAACGTTGTGGAAGTGGTCGGGGTCGGCCGCGAGCTTCCCGTTTTCGACCTTGAGGTCCCTGCCGATCAGCACGCCGACCTTATTGAGGTCAATCCCCTGGACGGCGAAGACGGATCCGATCTGTTCCTCGGCGTCGGGGTCGTCGATGTTGACCCAGTTGTCCTGCGTGGAGTTCCACCTCCGGTGGATGTCCCCTTCGTGGAAATGCCGGATTGACGGGTCGGCCCCGTCGGACTGCTTCCACGGCTCGACCAGCCCGGCGAGGATGCGGTCCACGTGCTCGGGATTGAGGTTCATGTCCTCATCCAGCCAGTCGGTCATGCGGTGGAGCGGGAGGGTGTCGAAATACCCGAAGTAGGCGTTCGGGGTGTGGTCGCTGAAAACGTCCCGGTTGAAATGCGGGTCGAAATTGGTGAAGCCGCCCTGGAGAAGGCCCGTGTCCTTGTAGAGGAGCCACTTGACCCCGTTCATGTAGTCCTCCGAGTTGTAGCTCTTGCCCGGGGGCGCCTGGATGCGGAACTGCGTCCTGAGGAACCGCTTCTTGTACGTGGCGGTGAGCCTCGCGAACTCCGCCCTCGGCACGTTGGCCGGGCGGATGGCCTGAAGGACGTCGTACATCAGGATGACCTGCCTGGACATCTTCTGCAGGATCTCCAGGTGGGACTGGCAGTTCCCATACCCGCTTATCTGGTAGACAGAGTTGAAGGCCGCCAGCTGCTTGGAGCCCCGCCGGGAGAGCTTGTGCGACTCGTCCACGATGATCACATCGTAGTCCTTCCCCTCCTTGATCAGCTTGGTGGAGGTGGTGACGGTCAGCCTGGCGTCATCCTTCATCCCGAAGATGTCGAAGATCTCGCGTCCGGTCTTCTCCCAGTTGGGCTGGACGACAACGCCCACGACGGCGTCCTTCCTCTCGCGCAGGATCCGGCCGACCATGTGGGTGAGGAGCACCGTCTTCCCCGTGCCGGCGTCCCCGTTGATGACATAGTCCGTGGTGGGGTTCGAGATGACCTCCGTGATGAGGGCCGTCTGCTCGGGGGTGAGGATCTTTATCGGGCTGTACTTCACCAGGGCGCGGGTCCGCAGCTCGTCGAGGGTGGGGGTCTTGACCCAGCCTCCCGCGTGGAGCTCGTTCTCCCACAGGGGGAGGATCACGTCGGTGGAGACGGATTCACGCCCCTCGTACTCGATGACCGTGTTGCCGGCGGTGCGGTTGATCACATCGTCGTCATACCCGACCTTCGCCCTGGGGTTGTCGGCGTTGAAGTAGGTGATGAGCTGGCTCTCGACATCGTCCAGGGACGAGCCGTTGAAAAGGCGGCTGAAGATGACGATGACGCGGTTGAATCCGGCCGTGTTGAACTTCTCCTCGGCGCCCGAGTAGTGCTGGGCGTGTCGGTCCGTGAAATGGACCGTCTGGCCGATGTATATCTTCTTGGAGACGGTGCCCTGGTAGATGTAGATGGCGGCGTTGTACCGGAGGGCCTTCTGCATGTCCGTGCTCAGGTTCTCGATCCCGATGAGCTTCCTGTTCCGGATCCCTAGTGTTATTGTCGTGTACTTTGCCATTCAGGATGATCTTGAATGACAAATGTATTTAACACGATTACGCTGAATCAACCACCTATAGGTGGCGAATTGTACTTATCAAACAAAAAAGGGAGCATCGCCGATGCTCCCTTCCTCATTGTAATATGCTGCGTGCTCAGGCTTCCCCGCCGGCCGCGGAGAAAAGCTCCGCGAGACTCATCCCGAGTCCCCTGGCCACCCTCGCGATGGTGTCGACGGAGGGGGATTTCTCACCGCGCTCGATGACGCCCATGTACGAGCGGCTGATCCCCGAGCGGAAGGCGAGGTCTTCCTGGGAAATCCCTCTCTGTTTCCGGAGGCTCGCCACCGTCTTCCCGAACCAGACGTCGGGATCCTCTCCGGCGGCCGCTCCGGGGGACTTGATGCCGCCGTAGGGGGCGCGCACCTTGGCGGATCCGTTTCCGGAAGGGGACGCCGCATCCGCGGCGGGGACTACCGCCCCGGACGCGGAGACCGAGGCGAGGCTCCGTTTGAGATAATCCCTCAGGGCGTCATCGACGGCATACACGTAGCAGCCGCTGATCCCTCTGAGGAACAGGGTGCGGTAGGCGTTGACGATGTACTGTTTCAGCTGGGACGGCGTGATCGTCCTCCGGTTCCGTTTGTAGAACGGGTCGCAGAAATGCTCCGGGACAATCTCGATCTTCCCGGAGTCGGTGTCATAGCGGATGTCCGGGCCCAGGATGAGGCCGCAGTAATTGAGGTCGTAGCCCTGCGAGGTGTGGATGCAGCCGATCTCATCCGCCGCCCCGGGACTCGTCACCCAGCTCCTGTCACGGATATTCCAGACGAACTGGTATGGCCCGACGGATATGTCGTACTGTCCGAGCGCGAGGAGGTTGGCCGCGTTCTTCCCCCTGTTCGGCCCTCCCATCGCGGCCAGTGCGGCTTGGTTTTCCTTGATGAACGGCCTTGTCTTCCACGGCCAGGCGAACCCGGCGACGGTGCGGCACAGTCCGTGGCTGCGGTTCAGCCTCCTTATCTCATCGACCATCTTCCCGGCATCGTCCCAGACCCTGAAGTCGTAGCCGCAGAACGGGTGGGGGGCGGGAGACCCTGAAAGGATGTCATCGATGAACCGGACGTAGTCCCCTCCGCCGAGACAGCGCATCTGGATGCTGAGGGACTCGCCGAGGACGGGGCGGGTGAGGGAGGAGAGCGAGCGGTCGAGCTCGTCCGGGGTGATGTCCGACCTTTTCACCGACTGCCCGGGGTCATAGAAGAGGCAGCAGTAGCGGGTCCTCGCCAGGATGAGGTCCAGCTGGGTCGACCCGTCCGGAAGCGACAGCCTCCTGCAGTTCTCGTCGAACTGTCCGACATCGTTTCCCATGCCGGTCCTGTGCTTGAGGCGGTGGGCCTCATCCACCAGGATGATGTCAAAGGGCTCCAGCGTGCCGTAACGCGTCACGATATTGCTGCAGTTGTGGACGAGTTCCTCTCCACCGGCCCAGGGCATCCGGGCGAAAGCCTTCTCCATGTCGGAATTGAAGGACTGCTGGGGGGCGATGTAGGCGATTCTCAGCTGGCCGTTTTTCCTGATGTGCCTCTCCATCCTGGACAGGAGGGAGCACCAGTCCTTCCCGTAGACGCCCGGGGAGCTCCTCCAGTCGGACAGGTACCGGCCCACATTGAGAAGGATGTCTATCATCTTCACCGCAAGGAGGGATTTCCCGGTCCCGGCTCCTCCGTTGATGACGGAGCCGCCCCGCCCTCCGGAGAGGAGCGTCGCGAGAAGGTCTTCCATGACCGAGAGCATGACCTGCCGCTGCTCGGCGGTGAGCGTTGTGAAGGGTGAGAACTTGTACAGGCAGCTGTTGCGGACCGACCGGTAGTCCTGCCTGGTCAGCCGCAGGGCGTGCAGCTGGTCCCACAGCAGCTGGACGTTTGTCGTATAGAGGTTCCGCTGGTAGAAGTCGTGGTCCAGGCTCTGTCCGTTGTTCCCGTTCTGGACGTGGCTGAATTTCCCGTCCGCGGCGAAAAGGCGTATCAGGTTGGACTCATAGTCCAGGATGGCGGACTTGTTCTCGGACCCGTCGTAGGCGAAACGGATCTCGGTATAGCCGCACGAGCGCCCCTTCCTGCTCTGGAGATGCTCTTGGAAACGCCGTTCGAAACTTGTCGTCTCGCCGATATAGATGTCCGTTCGGTTGTTGATGAGGTAGATGACCGGCCAGTTGCTGCCATAGGGAGCAACCGCGGCGGACGCCTGGCCCGCACGGGTGAACGGGAACTGCTGGATGGTGAACATGCAGGGGTTAGAGCTCGTTGTATTTCTTGGCCGAGCCTTTCGCTTTCTCCACGGGGTACTTCTCGGAGTTGCGCCGGAGCTTGTCCATCACTATCTGGTAGACATCGAGGTCGTATTTGGAAGCGAGGAGCAGGGAATAGTTGATGACATCCGCGAGCTCCTCCTTTATCTTTTCAATCTTGGCCTCCTCGGGTTTTTTCCAAAGGAAGGCTTCCAGCAGTTCGGAAGCCTCCAGGGAGATGGCGATGGCCAGGTCCTTGGGGTTGTGGAACTGGTCCCAGTCACGCTCTTCGGTGAACCGGTTGATGGCGTCGGTGAGGGCCTTGATCTCGTTTTCCATAAACTTGGATGATTGTTGGTGATCTCTGTACTTACACAAAAATATGAAAAAAATGGAAAACGGGAAAGCAGTTGGCCCTGGTATCTTCTATTTCTACATCAAATCACATTGTGGGCATGCTGCTATTTTTTAGGTTTTTACGATATTTGACAAAGAATACTTATATTTGCGAGCGGCATGAAAAGATTATCCTTAAATCCTTTTTGTTATGAAGCTGTTTCTTTCAATTTGTTCTCTTTTTGTATTCTTCTGCTTTACGGGTAATGCGCAGGAATATATCCAGGTTAAGCAAAGCTGTGCTATGTGTTACGGATATGGAACAATAACCACAATGTATGGCCCTGCATACTGCCCGAATTGTCATGGAAGCGGGGTCGTAATTGTTACTGTACCGAATCCGGACTATAAACCGGGAAGCAATGGTCCCTCATTCAAGAACAAGCAGCCCTATGCTGCGGAGTGTTCGCATAAAAGCCACAAATGCAAACTGTATATTCCTGTTTCCAAGGCTGACAGCTATTGTGCCAATTGCAAGCGCACCGGGCATAATTGTCTAAAGTCAGATCATGTGCAGCGTTACCTTTAGAGTTCCCCTTTACGATGCTTTGCCTGAGGCATGATGAAAATGTTTGTATGACTGTTTTTAAAATAATAAGAATAATATGTTGGCCTTGAATAGAATTCGACGGACATGTACTTATATCATAGCCGCGACCATGGCGTTTATCAGCCAGCCGATTTTGGCTCAGGTGAAGCTTCATGTCGGTGAGGTAGAATACCTGGAGATTCCCGATCCGCCGTATGACGGCATTATCGAACACTCGAACTGGACGGCCGGTCCGGGGGTCGCAATCGAGGATGGAGACAATACGTATGGCGCAATTGTGAAGGTTACAAGGTATTACACCGGTTCCGTATCGGTTAACGCCAGTTATTCGTTCTCTTACTATGATAATAACTGGAACATGCGCGTAAGCCATAGTTCGAAGACGTGGTCGGTTTCCTGCATTCCTATTGATGTATCGATGGACTGTGGGAAAGAGCTGGCCGTCGATGTGGGGAAATCGGTCAAAATCAATACGTCTTACCCCTCTTCAGCAAATGGTTGGATGTTTGGTATTGAGTATAAATGGGAGGTTGAAGACCCTTCAGTGATCTCCTTAAGCCCGAACAGCACAAAAAGGATTGCAACCGTCAAGGGATTAAAAACAGGGGCTACCACCATCACCCTGGATCCCATAGTGGGGCCCCCGATAATGTGCTACGTCAGCGTCGTGGCGTCGGAACCCCCGAAGGAGATAAAGGTCAATCCCGAGACTTTGGCAGTCAAGAAAGGGAACACCGGTGTCCTGAAATGTGTTTTCTATCCCGAGGGCTCGGGCGCGAAAGTATCATGGCGCTCCAGTGATGAATCTATCGCCAAGGTTGACGCATCAGGCAAGGTGACAGCGGTAGAAGAAGGCACATGTACCGTCACGGCATCTACTGATAATGGGCTGTCCGCTTCTGCAACAGTCAATGTTGTTTCAGGTCCCAAATCTATAAGCATTTCCGGACCTACAGCAATCACAGTAGGCTACAATGCCACATTGGTCGCTGATATAAAACCGGAGGGGGCCACATCGGAGCTGGAATGGACGAGCAGTGATCCGGATGTTGTGCGAGTACGCCGCAATGGAAGAATAAAAGGAATAGCGCCAGGAAAGGCGACAATAACAGTAAAAACGGAGAATGATCTAACCGATACTTTCACAGTGAGTGTTCTGGAGGCGGATGAGGATTTGAGTAGAATGAAGGCGGCGATACGCCTAAGGTATCTAAAAAAATTGGTAAACAGGGTTCAATAATAGTCATTGAGTTATGAAGAAAATTACGCTTAAACAATTGGTTTTCTCCTGTCTTGTATTGATGCTGGGCCCGGCGTGTTCAAAAGAGGGCGACATTACCCAGACGATAGATAAGATAATCCGGCAAGAGATATCATCCCGGGAACTGTTTGGTGCAATCACTAGTTGGGGAAGCAGTTATCAGGAAGTCAAGCAAAGGGTTGGCAAATATGAGAACGCCCCAGGAAGCAGCAGCTCGTCCTTGTGCTTTTATGTCTCGAATAAGGACATCAAGGTGATATGTGATTTTCGGGATGATGCCTTGACTGCCAGTTGTGTTTATGTCGCTTCGAAAGAAGTGGACATGACCTCGCCAATCTCAGCGTTTTCGTATGTGGGGGATGTCGTTGGTTCAAGAATCTATAAGGATGAGAAATCGAATACCATGGCTGCTATATGGGGTGAAGAAGCAGCTCAGATTCTTGGCTTGACCCCAATCTCAGATGATAGCTTTGATTTCACCGATGATAGTGATGTCCCTCAAGGTGCTACCGATTTGGGGCTCTCAGTTTATTGGGCAAATCAAAATGTCGGGGCGTCGACGCCTGAGCAATACGGAAAATATTACGCATGGGGCGAGACAAATACGAAGTCTCGTTATTTAGCAGATAATTATAAATGGTGCAACGGCGTTTTGACGTCATTGACAAAATACAACACCGACAGCGCATATGGTGTTGTAGACGGATTGACAAGGCTGGATATACAGGATGATGCGGCCCGTCAAGTTCTTGGCGGGAAATGGCGAATCCCGACAATGGAAGAACTGGACGAACTGCAGGAAGAGTGTACAATGGTAGAAGATTACAGCCTTCGTCTATATAATGTGACCGGACCTAATGGTAATAAGATTATTATCCCCCTGGCAGGTTCTTATTACGATAAAGAAAATGACATAAAAGGATACGTTGCGGTACTATGGTCTTCGGATCTTTACACTTCTGATCCCCGAAGGGCAGTTTATCTTCAGCTCTTGGGTAAAAGTGACGGCATTAATCGGGATTCTCGTAGTAATGGCTTTCCTATTCGGCCTGTTCATGATTGAGACATGAGCCAATAGTTTGCCTGAAATTGCATATAAGGGCCGTGTCCAAATTGGATGCGGCCCTTATATGGCTCTCCGTAAGCATATACGCAGCAAGTCGCCGCTGAAGTCCAACCCGGTGACAGACTGGCGTCAGCAGAGCTGTCACCAGACTGTCCCTCGGGCCGCGCCACCCACAAAACCCCGCAGCCGGACAAGTCCGCCTGCCCGGGTCTCAATCTCACAAAATTACTTATAAATTATAGTATTGAGAGATAATTACCCTAGTCATTAACCTGAAATGTAAGTCACGAAATGGAAACCATGTGTTGCGCGTGGCATACAAAGTAGGAATAGTTTCCTAAAAAAAAGTTTAACGGCGCCCCACGCCATGGCAGCGCGGGCATAATCCATCTCCTCCGCACACTCCACAATGATGCGAGTAATCGGTCCCTGTCCCAAACATGTTATCTGTTCTTTTTCCAGTGCCATGGCAGGTGTCACATTTACCCAAACCGCCACACGACAAACAAAGATTAGTTCCTGTAGACGAAGAACTCTCATAAGAGGAATAAGTAGAGGAAGATTCATAGGAGGATGATTCAAAGGATGAACCATAAGATGGTACTGAAGAAGTCCCAATGTATCCAGGAGGAGTTGAATAATCTATATTATATGTGAGTCCTGTAAATGCAGATGAGTAATTTGATGGACTTTGACGAATAGATTGCATTTGACTCATTTGTTGAATAGTTGACGTGAATGATAGAAGGCTTCCTAGTACAGCGAAAACAGCTTGTGCTCTTTCCTGTCGTTGCTGAATCTTTGCTTGCCGAATCTCCTCTATTTTTTTGTCGCAATAGCTGATATGCTCGTAAGCAGAGGTTCTAAGTGTATTGGATGGATTATGAGTGAGGCAACTATACATATATCCCTTCGCCTTATCATACTCGCCAAGTAGAATATTGCAAACACCTGTATTATAATACGCAACACAATCTTCCCGTATCTCGTTTGCTTTCATAAATGATATAGCAGCAGCTGAATAAGAACCTTCGTTGTACTTCGATAATCCCTCGTCAAAATACTTCAGCCAGTAATCCTCTGGGCCAACTTGAGAAATAACACGTCCGTCTAACGCATAAACACACCTATAAAGGCCCTCCTCTGCTACAATGACAGGCTCTCCTTTAAAGAACTTGAACTTTATTTCGCCAAAATACTCAGCGGGGACGATAGGTTTTCCATCTAGCGCAAGTACTCCTTGCTTATTTCCGCTCTTAATCCAGAAAACTGACTTCCCTGTGTCTTTAAAAGTCTTAACAAGAATCCCATCATAAATTGGTGGCACAATCTCGAGCCCATCAACAGAACAAAGCCCTTCGTTTTCAAAGAGATTCACAGTATAGAAATCATTCAATTTGTTTATTCGAGTATATCGTGTGGGTAAAATAACATTGTTTAATGAATCAATAACTCCTTTAAAATCCCCTTCGGATACTAAAAACCTGCCCGAGTCAAAAGGATGAACTGAAACATACTTGTCAGGCTGTACTATTTCTTTACCGTCTAAAGAGCATAACCCCTCTTTATCATAATACAACACGCGATAATAGCCATCACTTTTATAGATTTCATGGTATTTCCCTGTCGGAATGATTTCGTTGCCATCGATATTATAAAGACCAGAAAATTCATCTTTCCTTACGATAAAATGCCGTGACGCATCAGAATAAAATATTGAATCATATTTGCATGGAATTAGTACATGGCCTCTTCTATCTTTGACGCCATGATTCCCCTTGTTGTCAATGAATTCTATATATGAAAATCCGCCTTTTTCCTTCAACTTTTCCGTCGTTGTAGGGCACGGCTCTTCCATAATGTCTCCGTTTAAACTTATTTTTCCTTTGGCGTTTCCAAGTATCGTCTCCCAATACTTTGTTCCAGATTTATCTTTCTTCAGGGAAAGTGAGTTATAGTTTGTCATGAACAGCAGTTTGCCAGAAGTGTCACAAACACCAGCACGATTTCCCTTTTTAACTACGAAGTAGCCATCATTATACAAAATATTAGTATAATAATTTGCGGGAATAATAATATTCCCCGATTCATCAGCTACACCAACAACTCCATCCATTCCGCCAATATGTAAATAATAATAGTTCTTAAAATGGGATATATACGTATATTTATTAGGACTAATAATCTCTTTCCCATTCATTGAAACTATACCAATATGCTTTGACGCGCTCGTTACAATATACTCATAATTGCCTGAAGGAAGTTTTTTTACCATCGCATCAGAGTATTTGGCTGGTAACAAGATATCTCCTTCCCTAGAGTAAAGGCCCACTCGGTTATCATGATCTTTTGCTAAGAAATACCCACCATCATGGGACTGATAAGAGATATATAAATACTTGATCGGAATAATAAGATTACCCTTTTTATTTAGAATGCCTACCTTAAAATCTTTAGAGGTAATTGTATAATAAGAAAACTTACCCTTGGTTGATTTGGAAACATTCCCCTTATCGTCGACGTTAAAAGTGGAAAATTTATCTTGTTCGTTTAATCTAAGCTTATATCCTTTTGATTGCCAATAGTCTATTCCTTGAGCCGAACAAATGATATAAAAACAACAACTCAGGATTGCTGAGATAATTTTTTGAGAATAAGTCGGTTTCATATTAACTATCAATTCATGGTTACCTTTTAGTGATGTGAAACAGGACAATACTCATCGCTACCGTTATTCTATTATTTTGCTATGATAGAGTAAATTTGTCAAATCATGAGAACAAAGATAGAGAAAAATATCGATGTGCATGGAGTTTCACATGTGTCTCTTCTCGAATTGTAAGACTCTTTAGGGGACGCCCATCTTTTCGTCTCGATACACGCCCTCCTCGCGCTCGACTGTTGCCGGTGTTCGCACAATGGCTTACCGGTTTGCGGTTAACGAAAAAGTCGTAACTTTAAACGATCTTTAAATTGCAGACCAGACCCCAGAGACACAAATTGGGACGCTACCTAAAATTTACCGAAGTATTGGTTTATCCATAATACTATGTATTGTTGTAGGTTATATATATCAAACCTTCACAAGTTCTTTAGGCCAAATGTAGTCCCAAAAATATGTAAAAATGGAAAACGGGAAAGCAGATGTCTCTGGTATCTCCTTTTTCTATATCAAATCACAAATGTGACTCCCTTTTTGGTGCGCATACGGAATTGTCCTCTTCCTTTTGAGACGTTTGTTTCCGCAGAAGACCCGTACCGCATTTTATTGGCCTAAGATGCGTCACTGAATTGTCCGGCCAACGAATCGGAATCCCTTTCTCTTTTGAATTTTTTTTCTGCATGATAGTCGAATTCTTTATATCAGCCACATCCCTAATAGAAGATTATTTCGTACTAAAGGAATACGTCTGTCGCAATCTCCCCGTGATACTCGAAGATGGTGTCTATGAGCTCATAGCTGGCGCGTACCGGGAGATTCTAGTTGGCCATGAAGTAGCCGTAACTCTTCCCGTTCTGGTCCAACAGAATCGGCAGCGTAGGTCTTGGTTGTTCAATATCCCTTTTCTACATCAAATCACAACCCATGGCTACCCCTCCAGAATCTTCAGCTGTGCCTCGTAGTCCTTGATGTGCTGGCGGATGCTTTCGGGCGACTCGTAGACCCTCCAGCCCTTGCACACACCGTTGTATACGGCTGCCGTCTGGACGTTGCCGAAGGTTGAAGACAGGAACCGGGCCGCAGCGTTGATGCTGGCGCACTCCTTGCGCTCGCCGGTCTCCTCGTTGATAAGAATGAGTGCTCTTTTGTTGTTTGCCATGTTATGTCCTCTTGATGAACCCACTGTGCTGCGGTGTCGAGTTGTTCAATATTCATTTTCTGCATCAAATCACAACGCTCCCATATCTCCCGCAGCTTGTCGGTGTGTTGTTCAATATCCCTTTTCTACATCAAACCACAACCGTGTGCTACAAATATAGACTATTATTCCTGTTGCTCAATATCCCTTTTCTACATCAAACCA
>JAEEGL014250738.1_pt1 | contig 24613 bp, 18 predicted proteins | sample 9134231 | NCBI WGS metagenome assembly JAEEGL01 (sample SAMN16246548, study PRJNA631951) | gut metagenome | biome: gut microbiome; feature: rumen; material: fiber-attached | host: Bos | place: Iran: Karaj | collected 2018-10
ATCTTCAGATAGCAATGCAGCACGGTCTCGCCGTTCTCCTCGGTCAGTCGCCAAGGCATGGGTGTGTACTGTTCTTCAAAGTCGGGCACGGCATCGACCCAATCAGAGAACACGTCGGCAAAACTCTTGACAGTCGGCACGTTATCGACCACCAGGTCTGAAGGCTCGAACCAGTCATCCTTTTCGGTTCTGGGCCAGACGGCAATGCTCTTCTTAGTCTTCTTGTCATAGGCCGACGGTGGCGTTGACATCCAGATACCACTGCTTTGTGCTAAGACAGTAACATTATTCTTGGATTGTGCCTGCATGGTGAGGCAGGCTATAGCCATGAGGCTAAGGAATACGATACGTTTCATCATAACTTTTTGGTTTTTGAGTTAAAACTATTTTGATACATGAGCTCATCTCGATATTGTTGGTAACAGGCGGACGACTCTTTGGTGCCCAGCGGTGCATGGGTGCCGTAGAACAGGATGCGGCCGTTGATACGCTCGGCAATCCATCGGTATTGCAGTTGCTGGCGCAGGTCCTTCAGCTCAAAGAAGAACTGCTGCTGCGAGAAGTTCAGATGATAGCCTGGCGTTTTCGAGTCGTACCAGCAGGCCACCTGAAGCAGTCGTCCAAATACATCTATTTCGTCCTTGTCAGGGAATACATAGACGGCACTGACCACGCTGCTGTCCTTTGTGGCAGTACAGGTCAGTCCGCCCTCCTTCACCTTGTTGTAGTCAGCCAGTTTGGCGATGAAATCGTCCACGCGGGCAGGGTCCTGATAGGGAATGGTGTCCTTCGTCAATTCCTGGGCGGCGTAGTGCACGTTGGGGTCTTCGTCAATTACAACCGAGGGGCTCTCTGGTTCTGGCTCAGTGTAACGCGAGGTCGGTTGACTGCTTAATGGCACTTGGTTGGGCGTCGCTTTGGACTGTTGGGCTAAACCTTGTTTTGTGATAGCTTCACTGACATCTTTGACTGCTTCGGTGACAGCTTCGGTGGCATCTTTGGCTATCTTTGTAGATTCTGCCTTCGCCACTATTTCCTGTGATGGCGTCGTAGTGTGGTTGAACTGCCATATCGTGCCTATACCTATTATTATAATAAGGCTGGCCGCTGCTGTCCAGAGCCAGCGCATCTTTACCACGCGGGCCACAGGCTGTCTGGCGGCAGCATCAAGGTCAGGCAGGCTGTCCATGATGCGGTCCGTCAGCTCATCAGGGTCGCTGATGACAGGCTGCTGACCTTTCAGTCGTTCCAATATGTCGTCGATGTTATTCATATCCTAATTCTAAAAGTCGTTTACGTATTGTTTGTCTGGCTACGTACAGGTTGCTTTTCACCTGTCGGGCGTCGAAGCCGGTTATCTCTTGTGCCTCTTCTGACGAGATACCTTCCAGTTGGCAGAGTGTGAACACCAGCTTTTGTTTTGCGCTGAGCTGCTCAGCCATCAGCCTCACTATCGCCACCCATTCGCCGTTTTCCAGCGTTCGCTGACTGTCGTTGTCGGCTGCATAGTTTCTGAACACTTGCTCATCGTCGGGCATTGCCACGATGCGGTTCTTACGTTTCAGCCTGTCAAGACAGAGTCGCGAGGTGATGGTGTAGAGCCATGTTGTGAACGTTCGCTGCGGGTCGTAGTCCCTGATGTTCTGCCATACGCGGATGAACGTCTCCTGTACAGCGTCCTTGGCCTCTTCTTCGTCGCATAACATTTTCAGCGCCAGTGAGAATAGCATCCGCTGATGTGTCTGTACCACCCATCTGAAAGCATCCTTGTTGCCTTGTTGGCATCGGGTGATGATGTCGCGTTCTGTCTGTGTCATTTCTTGGTTGTTCTGTCTGTTATACGATGAAGATTGGCTAAGGTCAAAAATAAAAACAAGAAATTTTCAATTATCGGTTTTCAATGGTCAATAATTGTCCAGAATCTGCTTCAGCCGCTCCCGTTCACGCTGCTTCCTTGTCTTGCGGTGAGGCAGAATCTTGTGAAGCACGTAGCTGACGATGGTCAACGGGTTGATGGTGACGCCAATCGTCATGGCACCGCCTTGCTGGGCTTTCCGCTGTTCCTCCAGCCAGTGGCTGTTATAAGCCAGTCGCATGTCGGTGAGCAGGGCGGGCGTGATGATGGGAATGGACACTTTGGGTTGTGAGGATGTCAGTTCCATGGGGCTTGCGATAAGCTTTGACGGTGGCAGCGGACGAATGGTGATGGAGTCGTGATACTCAGGCTGAAGCGGTTCGTTGCGCAGCCACTCCTCGAAGTCCCTTTTCAGCGAGTCGGCTTTCTGCAACTGTTTCATGTCGGTAGCTGGTTTTTCGTCTGTCACTATCTGCTTTTTCCTCTCAATATCCTGCGCCCTGACTTGAGTGGCCAGGGTGAGTGACGAAAGAGTGATAAGGTAAAGCCTATAGTCCATACTACTTGTCATGATTGAAAAAACGCTGCAAATATAGGCATAATCCGCCAACTGACGCATCACAAAAGCGTTACAAATTCCTACTAATAATTAAATTAAGCCTTTCTTAAACATATTTTGGTTAATGTTCCTTTTGCTACGCCCATTTGTCCCCATTTTTACGGAGATTCGCTGTGCCTTTCATTCTTCATTCTTTATTCTTCATTCTTCTTTTTTTTATTTTTCATGGGAAATAACCTTTAATTCGGATTTTTTTAATAATTTTGCAACGAAATATCTTAATCTAAACTAATAACAACGATGAAAAGAACATTATTTGCAATCATCCTTACCTGCTGCACACTGTCTATGTCAGCACAAGAAGGTGGTATCCGCGTGAAGTATCAAGGTGCCAAACCTACTATTAGTGATTTTGTAACGGCTTACATGAACAGCATTTCCGAGGGTGACGACGACTGCAGCGACGAGTCGTTCAATGCCGTCAAGCAGGCTTGGAATACCAAGCGTGCAGGAAAAGCGCTTCGTAAGAGTGAGACGCTCACCATCGACGAGAAGAACGGCTTCGTGCTCTATGAGAACAAAATAGACGAGAATCTGCTGAGAGTCGAGATGTGCTATTGGAATGAGTCGGACGGCAAGCATAAGCTGTTTGCCTACAACGTAGCATGCTACACCGACCTCAAGTACAGCCCAGGCCAGTTCGATGGTCTGACGTTCCTCCGTTACGATAACGCCACGAAGCGCATGACCTATTGTGAGTCTCCAGGCTTCGAGGCCGTCATGGGTAACAACAATGGGGAGTGGATCTCCTACGCTTTACCCCGTGCCGGCAAGGATATCGCTGTCACCACGTGGCTGAAGAGCGGAAAGAAACAACTCCGGCAGTTGAAGTTCAACGGAAGCAAGTTCAGCTATTAATACCACAAGACCCTCGCCGATGTTGAGGCAATTATGATGATATGAGCGACGAACAGAAATACACCATTCAGGGCTTGGATGAATACATCCGCCAGGGAGAGCCGCAACAGCGTGAGCGTAGCGAGGCATGGAAGGTGGCCATCGGCTTGCAACAGGTAGATAGGCTTCAGACTTCTGAGTACCTGCTTGATACGGCTAAGCGCCACATTGAGGGCGATATCAGTATTGGCGAGGCAAAGGAATTGATAGACTCTTACTACAAGTCGGCGTCAGGACGCAAAGAGGTGGAAAACGAGCGCACGGAAGAGGCCGACAAAGTGGCTGCGCGTATCACTGAGCTGATAGAAGAAAAGACGTTCTCGTTTACGCCGGCACAGCTGATTTCTATCCATCGCCGCTTGTTTGAAGGTATCTACAAATTGGCAGGACGCATTCGCGATTACAATATCACGAAGAACGAATGGGTGCTTGGGGGCAAGACGGTATTCTATGCCAGTGCCGACACCATCAGCGACACGCTGGCATACGACATGGGACAGGAACGCGATTTCAACTATGCCAACATGAATATCGATGAGGCCATCCGTCATCTGACCCGTTTCTGTGCCAATCTCTGGCAGATTCATGCTTTCTGCGAGGGAAATACCAGAACGACGGCGGTGTTCATGATCAAGTATCTGCGTACGCTGGGATTTAATGTGGTGAACGATGTGTTTGCCGAGAATTCCTGGTATTTCAGAAATGCACTGGTGCGTGCCAACTATAGTGACCTGACAGCAGGTATCTCAGAGACCACGCTCTATCTGGAGCGATTCTTCCGTAGCATGCTGCTGGGTGAAGAGCACGATCTGAGAAACAGAATCATGCATGTGGATTGGGAAAAGGCAACAGAAGAAACCAAAGTTCAAAGTGCAAAATTGGGCGACGAACTTCTTCCAAAGTGCAAAATTTGCACTTTGGAAGAGGTGGCGGTGCTTCGCATCATGCATGAGAATCCTTCAGCCACTCAGAAAGAAATTGCCGCAGCTATAGGAAAGTCTGAGCGAACCGTAAAGACAATTACCGTTACACTTCAAGAGAAACTGATAGTAAAGCGAGTGAACGGTAAGCGTAATGGATACTGGGAATTTATAGAATAACTGGTATCACGGTGATAGATTTGTTACTTCGTGGTAACGATGATTACGCCGTCTTTGCCCTTTTCGCCATACTGCTCAATGGCAGCCTTGTCCTTTAGTACCTCCATGTGATCGATGGTCTTGGGGTCTATCGTCTTGAAATGCTCGAGTGAGACCGTCTCGCCATCCACGATGAAGAGCACAGACTTTCCAGTTATTATTGTCACCTCGCGCTTTACTTCTTCAGTGTTAGTTGCCTGAGCGGCATCCTCTTTCTTCTCTTTGCCTTGCAGACGGAAGCTGATGGGAACGGTGTATTTCACATTGACAGCCTCGCCATTCTGACGGCCGGGCAGCCAGTTTGGCATTGCGTTAATGACGCGTAGCGCCTCTGCGTCAAGGGCTTCATCCACGTGATTCAGGACTTGTGCAGCCCTGACTGAGCCATCCTTGGTGACAATAAACTGCACGAGGACGCGTCCCTGTTTCTCAGCCTCCATGGCTTCCTTCGGATACTTGATGTTCTGAGAAAGATACTCCATCAGGGCCTGCATGCCACCAGGGAACTGTGGCATTTGCTCCACGACATCGAAAACGTCAACGACTTGGAAGACATTATTAGCGGGAACTTCCTTGTCTTTGCTTGTTTCAGTGACGGTCTCATCAACGGTATTGTCCTTCTTGTCCTGCTCCACGACCTTCACTTGCTTGCTACCCATTTTAATGGTACCAGCCTTCTTGCCTTTCTTGACGGGCACCTGCTTCTGGGGGTTATCGTTCAGATAGACTACTTCCGTAACGGTCTCTGCGTTAAGGGCCAATGTGACACCCACGATGGGCAGGAGGGCCAGCAGCTTCCAATAGCTGCGGCTGGATGATTTTGTATGTAACATCATTGTTATTCGGTTTTTGAGGGTACTGTGATTAATTCCGTTGGCAATGGAGTACCCGCCAATGCTTGCGGCTTTCGAGATTAACAGATATTGATATTGACGCGCGTTAATCCCTTGAGAGAGTACCTCACCATCAGCCTCGTACTCATGGATGGCACGCAAATCCTGGCGCAGCATCCACATAGCGGGGTTGAACCACTGCAGGGCGGTGAGCAAATCCACGAGGAGCACGTCGCAGGAGTGCCTGAGACGGATGTGTCCCCGTTCGTGAGCGAGAATGGCAGCGTCACGTGCTTCGTAGTCGCTGCGGTTCATGACGATATACCGCATCCAGCTGAATGGCGACACCTCGGCGTTACCGGTCACGCAGAGAATAGTACCATCAGGTTGCGGAAAACGTTCGCTCTTTCGTATCAGCAGCATGACTTTCAGTATCGACGCTAACGTATGGCCCAGCGTTGCCGCCACACCTATTATAAATAGAATGGGCAGCACGACTTGCCAGACACCAGGTGCTGCGTCAGCGGCAATTTCCATCTGGAGATTACCCACAGCCACCGTGGGAACAGCCTCCACCGTCACCGTCTTGTGCATGGTGATGACGCACAGTGGCAGCACGAATGAAGCCACTGCCGTCAGCAACAGTACCACGCGGTTTACACGGTGGAACGTCTCTTTCGAGAGCAGCAGGCGGTAGAACATGTAGAACACGATGATGAGTACCGCCACCTTGGCGTCATATATGAGGAAGTCTTGCATATTTACCTTTTTACTATTTTACTTTTCACTATTCTCAATCTGATTGATGAGTTCGCGCAGTTCCTCTACGCTGATCTTCTCTTCCTTGACAAACGAGGAGACGGCAGAGAGGTAAGAGTCGTCGAAGTAGTTCTTGATAATACCTGCTATCGACTTGCGGCCGTACTCTGCCTCAGAGATCAGCGGGTAGTACTGGTAGGTGTTGCCAAACTGCTTGTGGTCGAGGAAGCCCTCGCGCTCCAGTATCCTGACGATGGTGGAGAGCGTATTGAAATGTGGGCGAGGCTCCGTATAGTGCTCCTGCAACTCGCGGACAAACATCGGACCGTACTGCCAGTACAACTCCATGATTTCCTTTTCCTTGTTGGTCAGTTTCTTCATTTCATTCGTTTTTTTGTTTACCTTACTGTTAGCGTCAAAATCAATATCTGCTGCAAAGTAACTAAAAGTTTTCGTTATATACAACTAAAAGCCTTAGTTTTTAAACTATTTTAATTAGTTTCTTTAGTTGTTAACGTTTTTGCGCCTTCCGTCAGGCAGCTATAAGTAATATTAAACGGATTAACAAACTTTAAGGGCGCTCTCATGCTACCTTCTGCAATTATTTCGTACCTTTGCCAACCTCACAAGGGGACAGTCCCCCTGTGAGGTAACAGGAGCATGGGAAAAATCAGGAACATATCATTTGACTTGGGCGGCGTGGTGATAGCGCTGAGCTACGAACAGGCGGTGAGGCGGTTTGAGGAAATCGGACTGCGGAATGCGCGGTCGCATCTGGACGCTTTTCACCAGAAGGGCATCTTCGGACAGTTGGAGGAAGGTGCCATCGGACCAGAGGAGTTCCGCGTCGAACTGGGCAAACTGATTGGTCGTGAGGTGAGCATGGAAGAGTGCTTCTATGCGTGGCACGGCTACGTGGAGGCGGTGCCCAAGCGCAACCTCGACATGCTGCTGTGGCTGCGAGAGCAGGGCTACAGGGTATCGCTCTTGTCAAACACCAACCCCTTTATGATGCAATGGGCGGAGAGCAGCGACTTTGACGGTGAGGGACATGCCCTCAGCTACTACTTCGACCGTATGTACCTCAGCTACCAGTGTAAGGTGATGAAGCCCTCGCCAGAGATTTTCCGCCTGATGCTGGAAGGTGAACAGGCACGGCCGGAAGAGACGCTGTTTGTTGATGACGGCCAAAAGAATGTTGAGGCTGCCGCCAGCCTAGGCATCCACACGCTGTGTCCACAAAACAACGAGGACTGGACGGGCATGCTGAAGAAACTGTTATTGCTGCTGATGGTCATCCTGCTGCCGCTGACGGTCAGCGCACAGACTTTGGAATGGGGGGACCAGGGCAATGGCACTTATAAGAATCCGGTGCTCAACGCTGACTATAGCGACCCCGACGTCATCCGCGTGGGAACGAAATACTATATGGTGGCCAGCGACTTCCACTGGACCGGCATGCAGGTGCTGGAGTCCAGCGACCTGGTCAACTGGCAGCTCATCAGTCAGGTCTATCGCCGCTTCGACTACCCCGGCTGGGACAGCAATGCCCACTATGCCGGCGGCTCGTGGGCACCCGCCATCCGCTACCACGACGGCAAATACTGGATTTACTTCTGCACACCCGACGAGGGACTGTTTATGACGACAGCCACCGACCCTCAGGGACCGTGGGAACCGCTGCACTGCGTGAAGCGGATAGCGAAATGGGAAGATCCCTGTCCTTTCTGGGATGACAACGGTAACGCCTATTTGGGGCGCAGCCGACACGGGGCAGGTCCTATCATCATCCACAAGATGTCGGCAGACGGTCGCCAGCTGCTGGACGACGGCGTGACAGTATATACGGGACCTGTCGCAGAGGGTACGAAATTCCTGAAACGCAACGGCTATTACTATCTGATTATTCCAGAAGGTGGTGTCGGTACTGGCTGGCAGACGGTCTTGCGTTCGCGTAACATCTATGGCCCCTACGAGAAGAAGGTGGTGCTGGAGCAGGGTAGTACTGACATCAACGGGCCCCATCAGGGAGCATTGGTGGCCTCCCCCAGCCCCTCCGAAGGAGGGGAGAAATTCCCCCCATCCCCCGGCTCCTCCGAAGGAGGGGAGAACGAGGAGTGGTGGTTTCTGCATTTCCAGGAGACGAGCCCTAACGGTCGTGTCGTCCATCTGCAGCCTGCCCGTTGGAAGGACGATTGGCCACTGATGGGTGTTGACATTGACGGCAATGGCATTGGTGAACCCGTCAGCGTGTGGACGAAGCCTCTTCCAAATACAGCGCTCTCGCTGCCTGCCACCTCTGACGACTTCAACGGACCGTTGGGGTTGCAGTGGCAGTGGTGCCACAATCCTGTTGACGACCATTGGAGCATGACGGAACATAAGGGTTTCCTGACGCTGCACCTCCTGCAGGCTGACTCGCTGAAACAGTGCCGCAGTCTGCTGACACAGAAGGTGATGGGCTATGAGGGTGAGGCAACGCTGCTGTTAGAGGCCAGCCAAACGGCAGGACTGCGAACGGGTCTGGCCCTGACGGGCAAGTTTTTTTATGGCATCGGCCTTTCCGACGAGGGCGTCTATACAGAGGAAGGCGGGCGTTATACCCTCCTCCGACGCTGTAAGCCCAAACGCGTATGGCTGCGTGTCACCATCGACAGCCGCTACAACCAGCACCAGTTCCAATACAGTCTCGACGGCAAGCGCTACGAGGCAGCAGGCTCTGCCTTCACCCTGCGCCCAGGCTATTGGAAGGGTATCCGTGTCGGTCTCTATGGCTATACTACGACGGACACGCCGGCTACCGCCTGTTTTGACTATTTCAAGTACGACGTGAAAAGGTAAAAGTAAAGGTAAGAAAGTAAAAAGGTAAGAAAGTAAATATATAATGAAAAGACAACGCATAGCAACCTTCGGAGAACTGCTTCTCCGCTTCTCCAAGTCCGACCACCTGCGTCTGACCCAGGGCGACAGTTTCACCAGTAAGTATGGTGGCAGTGAGGCCAACGTCGCCGTGTCATTGGCAACGCTCGGCGAGGACGTCACCTACATCACCCGTCTGCCGGACACGCCCGTCGGCCATGCCGGTGTCGAGAGTCTGGCAGCATTAGGAGTGGATGTCAGCCACGTCATCTATGGTGGTGAGCGCATCGGCACCTACTACTTTGAACCGGCTGCCGGTATGCGTGCCGCCAAGGTGGTGTACGACCGTGCCGGCTCCGCCTACTACGACCTGAAGCCGGGCATGATTCCCTGGCGTGATATCCTGAAGAATACTGACATCTTCCAGGTGTCGGGTATCACGGCAGCCATCTCGCAGCAAGCCGCCGACGCTACCTTCGAGGCTTTGGACATTGCCGAGGAGTTGGGCGTCACCATCTCTTACGACATCAACTACCGTAAGAACCTGTGGCGCTATGGTGCTGACCCGCGGAAGACGCTCAGCAGCATGCTGGCACGTTGTGAGATGATGTTTGGCGACGCCATCGAGTTCGAGTGGCTCAGCCAGCATCCTCAGCCGCCCTTTACGGCTACTGACTCCCATTTTGTCATGCAGATGGACGAATACCGTGCGTGGTTCGACGAGTTGCATGCCCAATACCCACAGGTGCGCAGCTGGCTGATGGGCATGCGTAACATCGTGTCATCCAATCACCACACGCTGACAGCCCTGCTGTGGGTGGACGGCACCCTGTTGCAGGCACCCATCGTCGATATTCCCGACGTGATAGATCCGGTGGGTGTCGGCGATGCCTTCATGGGAGCCTATCTCCATGCCATCAACGTCTTCCCCGACAACCCACAGATGCAGTTGAACTACTCGCTGGCATCGGCAGCGCTGAAGAACACCATTCCCGGCGACTTCAACCTGTCAACACATGACGAAATCATGGATGTACTCCAAGAGCGTCATACCCCCTCAACCCTCTATAAGACGTTTGAGTAAGAATACAATAAAAAAGAGGGTGTGTTCAAAAATGAGTAAATAGTTCCTCCCCTTGGGAAGGGGAGGCTTGTAGAGGTTGATACGGACTGTTTATGTCAGCAACATAATGCTGACGAGTAGCGCCTACCGCGTAGCCAGCCAATAGACCATGCCCTGTGTCCGCCGCTTGCTGTCGAAGTGGAAACGGGGAATGTTCATCACCCTGCCGAGAGACCTGATGGAGAGTGTTCGCGTGTCCTGTGAACGGTAGCGCTGCTGCAGGTGGCTGACAATCTCGCCCAGCGTCCACCAGCGGCCCTCCTCTTCGGCAGCAGGTTTGCGGAAGGTTTCGGCAATCATCTCTTCTATGGCGTTGACATGCTGGAAACGCTCGTTCTCCTCAATCAGCGTAGCGGTCTCTTCGTCGTTCAGCCAGTAGCGTTCGCCATCGTTCACCAACTGCCGCAGCTGTGCGTAGAGTTGTGCGTGGTCAACGGTGTCGGCAAAGTCGATGTCACCCGTTACCTCCGTACATACGAAACGGCGCGAGCCTGTCGGGTCGTTCAGCGGCTTGGCCTCATTGGTGGTGCCGATGAACGAGGCATAGCGGCGGTATTGCTTCATGGCCTTGCCGTAGGGAGGACGGAACTTCACGTCGGCAGTAGAAAGCAGGTACTTCAGCAACACCTGCTGGCGCTGTGTGACCTTGTCGAACTCGTCGATGTTGATAAGTGCAAACGAGGTGAGGCCGAGGTTCAGGTCCGTCTCGTTCTTGAACGAGATGCGGTCGTTGTAGTAGTCGCGCAACTCATGGGGCAAAAGGATGCGGCAGAAACTCGACTTGCCACAGCCCTGACGACCTATTAATAAAGGTACGAGGGCATTACCCGTCAGCGAGGAGCGCCCCATCCAGTGGGCCACCATGCCGAGGAGCCACGTGCGGAAGTAGTGCTGCCAATGGGGCTGGTTGGTGGGCACGCGAGCCGCCAGGTCAGCGATGCGGTCGCGACCGTCCCAGCGAGGCAGCCGTTCCAGCCAGTCGTTCACGGGGTCGTACTTTTCAATGCGTGTGGAGTCGATGAAACGGTCGATATCCTTGTCCCACGACTTCAGCCCTAACTCCTTGGCACGGATGGTCATGTCGTTGCGGGCTTCCTGGTCGAGGTCGTGGAAGGCAAACTGGTCGCTGCTGCGCTCCCTGTACTGTGCCACACCCGTCATCACGTTCTTGCGCATCTCGAAGTTGGCATTCAGAAATGCTTCCGTCTTCATCATGAGCAGTGTGTCGTCAGGAATGCTCTTCAGCGGACGGAACTTGTGTTTCTCCTGATACTGGTGCAGGTGCTCCACGGTATAGACAGCCTGGAAGGTCTTCTGCACCAGCAGCCGGTCGCTGTTCAGGACGGGGTGCTCCATTGTCATGTTCTGGGCGATGCCCATAGGAATGCCTTCCTCCATGCAGCGCACGGCAATCTGCATGAGCAGCTGGTCCTGACGTTCCTCAGAAGGCAGGTCGAAATAGTGACCCAGCACCGACTCTAATATAAATAGGTAGTTCAACTGCCAGGTGCGCGAGACGGAGCGACCCGGGAGGAGGCTGTCGGAGGCTGCTGACACAGCAGACGTCGTGGCGGCAGGGCTGGTGACGGAGCCTTTACCAACCCGTTCTGTATCAATATAGAACGGTATTGCCAGCTCGTTCCATCCCAGATCAGGGTCGGCGCTGAGATAGACGGTACGGTCAAGACGGGGCTGCAGCGCCTCGATGCTGATGTCGAGCTGGGCACTGTAGGCCTTGCGGGCCATCTGGTATAGCTGTTGGTGGAAGTCGCGGATGGTGTCTTCGTCGGTCGGCAGCGGCTGCTTAGGAATTATCTCGCCGCGGCAGACAATCTTCACGCTGCGGCCGCTGGCTCCCAAGAAGCACAACAGCGTCTGCGGCATCCGCTTGGCGGCCTCACGGAGGGCGATGGCCTCGTCGTAGTTGGCCAGGTTGTTCGCCTCTACCACCACCAGTCCATTGTATGCCAGCAGGTGGCGCTGGCCGGCACGGTTCTCGTAGCAGGCTGCGAAACAGAGTCGCGGCGGCAGGATTTCATCTTCGAAGACGTTGTCTATACGGCCGTCTTCCAACCGATGTGGCTGCATGAGGTGGTACGTCTCACGAATGTGGCGCACCTTCTCCTGCTGGTCGCCATCGGCAATCATGCGTGCCACTTCCTTCAGTGTCACGCGGTTAATGGTTTCCTTCTTGTGCTGTAGTTTCAGCAGTGTGATTTTCATATTTCCGTTAGTATTCCTTATCATTGGCAGTTAGAATGTTTCAGGGTTAGTGATTGTGGTGCAAAGATACGAATAAAAAACCATACTACCAAACAATCCCCCTACATTTTTAAATCATCCATCATTTTTCTTCTATAGAAATTTCTAACTTTCTAACTACATTAACTACATTATTAGGCTATCTCGCTGTCTGTAAGTTGTTTATGTTGTACTTTAACTACATAAAAACTACATAAAAACTACATTTTAACTACATAAACAGCCTCTTTAAGTCTGAAAACGGTCTGTTTGCTCTCGCCAAGAGGCAGTTTTTTCCAACCAAGTGGCTATTAATTTCAGTTACTGGCCTACTAATTTGAATTAGTGGCCCACTGGCGAAAATTACTCAATGAGTAATTGAAATTACTTAATGAGTAATTGAATTTACTTAATGAGTAGCAGAAATTAGTCAATAAGTAGTGGTCGGAACCCAAAAATGTAGTTTTTATGTATTTAAAATGTAGTTCTTATGTAGTTTGATAGTGATAAAATTGGCTGATACACAATATGATACAATGAAAATGTAGTTAATGTAGTTGGCTTTGTAAAAAATTTGTTGAGAAAACTAAAAGCCGGCTTCCTCACGGGAGCTGGCCTTTACGGATGAGAGAGGAAAAATACTTAAATGGTAGATTTTTGCAGAATACGTTCATATCTGAATGCTTATGTCTGATTTTATTTCATATACATTCATAATTGACCGTAAAGTTAATAATCTGTAAAATACAATGGAACTTAGAACATATTGTAGAAATAATCCGTATATTTGCACCATGAGTACACGATTAGACGCACAGAACCAGTCGCCAGCAAGGATTATTATTTTCCTTGGACAACGTTTTAAGGCTACACGGATAGCCCTGCAAATCACGCAAAAAGAAGTTTCGGAAAAGACGGGAGTCAGCATGAGTACCATTCGCCGTTTTGAGAACGGACTGACCTTCAACCTCACGTTGGCCCACTTTATAGCCATGCTTCAGGCCATCGGTTTTGCCGACAATCTGGAGGATGTCATTCCTGAGATACTGCCTGATCCTAATCTGCTGTTCAAGATGCAAAACAAACAACGTAAACGCGCAAGTCATGGAAAACGTAGTATTGGTTAAGATCTGGGGTAAGCCCGTGGGCACCATCATGTGGAACGCTCAACGTAAGCGTGCCATCTTCAGCTATGACAAGGAGTTCTTAAACGGAGGTGTTGACATAGCTCCGCTGACAGCATCTATCCATAATCCTCGTTATAGTCTGCCTTTCTTGGGAGAGACAGACAGGGATGTTTTCTCTGGCTTACCTGCTTTCATTGCCGACTCACTGCCTGGCGGATGGGGTAACGCCGTCTATAATGCATGGGTGGCAGAGCATCATTTAAGTTCTAAACAGATTACACCCATCGACAAATTGGCATTTATTGGAAGTCGTGGTATGGGTGCATTGGAGTTTGAGCCTGCCATTCCCATTGACGAAAATAAAGGCATCGCCCTGAATGACTTGTATCTGCGTGCCAAGGAAATTCTTGCTAATCGTGAGCAGGTGTCAGCCAATACGCAGCATCTGAACATGGACGTGCTCTATGAGGTAGGCACCTCGGCTGGCGGCAATCATGCCAAGGCTGTCATAGCCATTAATAAAAAGACTGGCGAAATACGAAGTGGTCAGATCAGTCTTTCGGAGGATTACTCCTATTATCTGTTGAAGTTCGAGGAACATGAGCATTACCCGCTGACCCGTATTGAGATGGCTTACTGTGATATGGCGAAATTATGTGCAATCCGTATGATGCCTTCTCAACTGATAGACATCGGCAATGAGCGTCACTTTCTGACTGAACGTTATGATCGGCAAGATGGACAAAAGCTACACACGCAGACACTGGCCGCCATGATGCCTGACGCATCATCCTACGAGGACTTGATGGATGTGTGCCTAAAGCTGAAACTTCCGTATGTCGAGATAGAAGAGACCTATCGCCGTGCAGTGTTCAACATCCTGACCACCAACGTCGATGCGCACATCAAAAACTTCTCATTCATGATGAAAGAGGGTGAAGACTGGCACATTACTCCAGCCTATGATCTGACCTTCTCGTGCTTCAATCCTGGCAACAAGTTCGATCCGGCACATTACCTGAGCCTGAATGGTAAGACGATGAATGTCAATGCCAACGACCTGCTGACACTTGGACGCATCTACAACATCAAGAATCCCAATGCCATTATCAAGCAATGTGTAGATGCTGTCATGGAGTTCAGAACGATTGCTGCCCGTTATGATGTCAGTGAACCATGGATTGACAAGGTGGAGCGTCACTTTGCCGAGATGTCGCCCGACCTGCTGTCCGGTCTTCATGGCTATAAGCCGCATGTGTTCAGCTTCATCCTGCAAGGTGTCCATGTGGAGGATGCGCAATGGGAGGAAATGGGCAACGGTGCCATGCGACTGACGGCCAAGCTCAACGGTCAGGAGTACAAGGTGACCTTCAGCGCGAAGTCTCCCAAAGGTAAATTGGCCATAGAACAAGGCGGTACAAAAATGGCACAGGAAGAACTGCGCCAATTTGTAGAAGACTTTTTCCTTCCCCGTTATCTGGAACGGAATAGCTAACAGTTATTTCTTCCAATATTTCTTTGAATCCTGGTAAGTTTCCTAAGAGGGCAAGCCATTAATGTCATTTTTTGATTTCCACGACAAGCGGATGCTGTTTGGCCTGCATGAAACCTTGGATGCGGCACTGCCACTCGTCCTGTGAGCGTACGTCGAACTCACTCCAGGCGGCACCGAAATAATAGTGGAAACGCTGACCGCTCTGATAGCCTTTCATGATGCCTACACCGTGGCTCTCCTTGGTGGTAATCTCTACCTGCTGGTCAGGGAACAGCAGGGCAGAATATATCTGAAACTGGTGACGCTCTGGGTCAACGGTGGGGTCGGCATAGTGGATATAGCCCTTACCCTTGACAACCGTAGAGGGGTCGGAAGGACGGATGGCAATGCCTGCCAGCACGTCGGTAGGCTGAGTGATGCCGTCATACCACACCGTAGCCTCGCAGAAATTGGAACCCTTGTCGAGCGACAGCAGACGATGCTCGGTAATGCCGTCGGCGGTCGTGGGGAAATCCATCTGTACGGTGAACCGCAGAGGACTCTTGTCCAATATCTTATAGGTCTTGTAGCACCAGGGATAGACGATGTGGCCGTCGCGAATCATTGCCGGTGTGCCACAGCCCAGCGTAGGCCCTACGCCATAGCAGTCGAGGCCCTTGCCGTAGTCTTGGTGGAACGACAGCATGGGGTCGTGGCGGTACAACTCGTCAAGAATCAGCTCTGGTGTACGCTTCACCCATACGTCGTGTCCAAAGCCCTTCTCGCCAGAACGCTGCAGGGCGGGACCGTAGAGACGGAAACCAATGCGGTCGTTCTCGAAGGCCATGTCGTCCTTGCGTTCCGGATACTGACGTCCACCCACCCATGATGCCACGGGGGCTGGTATGCCTCGCTGGATGGTAAAGACTGCTTTCCCGTTGGGACGAACATGCACGTAGAGCAACAGCTTGCCGTCGTGTGTCCACTGGCTGGCCTGCTCTATGCCGAAGGCATCGCGCACGATGACTCCTTTTTTTGCCTGAATACCCAATGCTGCAGCATCAATACTCACCAGTTCCTGTCGCTGTGCTGCTGTCGGATTACTGACCGTTACGGTTACGGGCTGTGCTGCCAGGGTTGCTATGTACAAGACTCCCAAGCACGTTAATAATATCTTCTTCATCGCGTTAGCTTGTTTTTTATTTGTTCATTTCACCTTTTATATTACGCTTAAACGAGACGTAATACGTAAGCTTCACCATCATTTCGTGTCATCCTTGACGAAGAGTGGACGTGCGTCGTCCTCTGTCGTGTATATTTCGACGTTATCGAAATTCACCGACTTTGCATGCCGCACGAAGAAGCCCTTGGCGGGCAGCGGACCCCACATGGTGGCCTCGGGGTATTCGGCGGCCTTCTCGTCGCGAAGGGCTTTCTCAATGCCTGGCAGGTCGGTATTGCTGATGCCGCCACGGTGGTGGATGCTGACATTCGACACATGGACATCCTCCACGGGGTGATCAGGCAGACCAGTGATGCTACAGCCATAGTTGCCGGCATCCCTTACGTATATATTATTAATGTATAGGCCACGCATCCTGCCAATGGTGGTGATGCTGTCAGGCTTGGCATTCGCCGAACCACCGCTGTTGCCGCCGCTGACACTTTGCGCCACAAAACCCTTGAGGCTGTTGTTGCTGAATTTCCAGCCACGGCCACGGTGGGCCAGACGCACAAAGATGGGTGATTCAGTGCCACGGACCGTCATACCATCAACGCTGACATTCTCCATCGTTCCTCCATCGACAATCTCCAACGACAGGGCAGAGGTGCCGATGGGCTTGCCGAAATACTGGCTCGACTGGTCGGTGCTGGGCTTGACCACGATGTTACGGATGCTGATGTTGCGGAAACCGCCGTTCGTCTCAGTGCCGAGTTTCACGGCGTTGCAGTGTGACGAGACGATGCAGTTCTCGATGGTGACATCCTCGCAAAGGCGTGGCGACGTGCTCTTCAGCGTGATGCCGTCGTCATCGCTGTCACACAGCAGGTTGCTGACGATGACATCATGGCAGCCGTCTAGGTCCAGCGCATCGTTGTTGTAGTTGTTGCGGTTGGTAATCTTCAGTCCTTCTATACGTAGTCGGTCACAGGCGAGGTAGTGCTGCATCCAGCAACCGCTGTTCTTCAGCGTGATGTCCTTGACAACGATGTTACGGCTCTGGATGAAGCGCAGAAGGTGTGGACGGGTGATGCCCTCGTCGTTCCACGACAGTTTGGGAAAGACACGCCCCTGACCGTCAATGGTGCCATAGCCGTCGATGGTGACATTCTCCACGTTGTCGGCATAGATTAACTGAATCGTTTCCGTATGGGTGCGCAGCGACTGGTAGTTGGACTTCATCTTGCGATAGTCCTTGAGACGGGTACTGCCATAGAGCGTGGCACCGAGTTCCAAGTGCAGGTGGACATTGCTTTTCATGATAATGGTGCCTGTCTTATAGTTGCCCGCAGGGATGACCACCCGTCCGCCACCGTCGGCAGAGCAACGGTCAATACACTGCTGTAACACAGCAGTACACAGAACCGTGGTGTCGCTCGTGGCACCATGGTCAGTGATGACGTAGTCGCGGGCCATTGCGAGCAAGCAGCTGCTCAGAAGCAGCACACAGGATAGGAGGCGCCTCATCGCTTCGTGGCTTTGATGAAGTAGATGATCAGTAGGATGTAAGCTACCAGTGAGCAAAGCTCGGAGAGCGGGTTGGCCCACCAGCCCTCATAGTCGAACTGGACGCCACCGAAGCGCAGTAGGGCACTGACCACACCCATCAGGGCACCACCGGCAATGAAACCAGAGGCCAGCAGGTTACCCTTCTCGCCACGGGCCTTGTTGACAGCCTCGTCCTTGGAACGTGTGGTGACATACCAGCTGATGGCACCGCCGATAACCAGCGGTACGTTCAGTTCCATGGGGATGAACATACCCAAGGCAAAGGCCAGGGCAGGTACCTTGCACAGCGTAAGTACCACGGCGATGACGGCACCAAGGGCGTACAACGGCCAGGGAGCACCGACACCATTCATCAGCGGATCGATGACAGCTGCCATGGCGTTAGCCTGTGGAGCGGCTAATGCACCAGAGGCAAAGCCGTAGGTCTCGTTGAGCAGCATCATGACACCGCCGACAGTGGCTGCACTGACCAGCGTACCCAGGAACTTCCACGTCTGCTGTTTGCGGGGCTGTGTGCCACACCAGTAACCGATTTTGAGGTCGGTGATGAACGAGCCTGCCATCGACAGGGCAGTACATACCACACCACCCATGACGAGGGCAGCCACCATGCCACCCGTGCCTTTCAGTCCGACACCTACCATGACCACGGAGGCGAGAATGAGCGTCATCAGCGTCATGCCCGATACGGGGTTAGAACCCACGATGGCAATGGCATTGGCAGCAACGGTAGTAAACAGGAAGGCGATGACTGCCGTGAGTACAATAGCCACGAGGGCAAACAGCAGGTTGCCGTCCATGACACCAAACCAGAAGAACAGGAAGGTGAGGATGAGCGTAACCGCTGAGGCAATGGCGATGAAGCGGAAGGGCAGGTCGGGGGAGGTGCCCGACGGAGAAGCGTCGGGAGTAGTGGCGGACGGAGAAGCGCCGGGAGTAGTGGCGGTACCCCCGCTGGCGTCCGCTGCCTTGGTAGCCAGTCCGATGGCGCTCTTGATGACGCCCCACGACTTGATGATGCCGATGATGCCCGCCATGGCGATGGCTCCGATACCGATGCTCTTGCCGTAGGACACGAAGATCTGCTCTGGAGACATGTCGCCGACAGCGGTTGTGATGGCAGGATTCCACTGGTTCAATACCGTATCAGGAAACAATAGTGCCATGCCCGGTACAACGAGCCACCAGACAAACAGTGAGCCGATGGTGATAATCAGGGCATAGCGGAAACCGATGATATAACCCAGGCCAAGAACGGCAGCACCGGTGTTGTTCTTGAATACCAGCTTGGCCTTTTCAGCGAGGTCGTCGCCGTAGGGAATCATGCGCGAGGTGACATTCTCGTTCCACCAGCCGAAAGTAGCCACGATAAAGTCGTAGAGACCACCGATGATACCGGCAAAAAGGAGGGGCTTGGCCTGGGAGGAGGCGCCAGCGGGGCCCGACGGAGAAGCGTCGGAACCCGACGGAGAAGCGTCGGGAGTGGTGGCAGATTCGTCGGGAGCGGTGGCGTCGCCGCTTTTCAGCACCTGTGTGGTGGCAGTAGCCTCGGGGAAGGGGAACTGCTCCTGCGGAGCCTCCACGAAGTAGCGGCGGAAGGGGATGAGGAACAGGATGCCGAGGACGCCGCCGAGCAGCGATGCGATGAATATCTTGAGGAAGTCAGCAGACATCTCAGGATATTTAGCCTGTAGGATATAAATGGCCGGCAATGTAAAAATGGCACCGGCGACGACGGCCCCCGAGCAGGCACCGATGCTCTGGATGATGACGTTTTCGCGTAGGGCATTGCTGCGCTTGGCGGCTGCCGAAACACCGACGGTGATGATGGCGATGGGAATGGCAGCTTCAAAGACCTGGCCGACCTTCAGTCCCAGGTAGGCAGCTGCTGCAGAAAAGATCACGGCCATGAGGACACCCCAGGTCACTGACCATGCGTTGACTTCACTCTTTTTCATGTTGTGTTTTATTGTTTAATGTACTTAATCTTCCAAGGGCTTCCATCAGGAGGCTGCGTGGACACGCGATATTGATGCGCAGGTAGCCTTCACCCGATTGTGGTCCATACATGGTACCAGCGTTTAGCCATACCCCCGTATCCTGCAACAACTGTTCGGTGTATGTTGCCACTGAGTCGCAACATGCACTGACATCAACCCATACCAAGTAGGTACCTTCAAGGGGCATGACGTGCCATTGGGGAAGATGCTGTGCTACAAAATCGCACAACGCATGGTAGTTGTCCCACAGATACAGGTTGAGGCTGTCTAACCAGTCTTCGCTGTCGTTGTATGCTGCCTTGACAGCCTCTGGCGCGAAGGGGTTGACGTCGCACACCTCGTTGATGTTGATGGCTCGGTCCAGGCGACGGCGCGTGGCAGGGTCACGGCAGATGATATTGGCCATCATCAGTCCTGCAATGTTAAACGACTTCGATGGTGAGTTGAGGATGATGGCATCGGCATCGACGGTACCCATTGGCACGAAGGTATGGCCGGGCATGACAAGCTCACAGTGTATCTCATCGCTGACAATGCGGACCTGGTGGCGATGGCAGATGTCTGCCATACGCTGCAGCTCTTCACGCGTCCAGACACGGCCTGTCGGGTTGTGTGGGTTGCAGAGCAGGAAGACGGTGGTCTTCTCGTCGGCACAATGGGTCTCGAAGGAGTGCCAGTCAACCTCGAAGCGGTTGTTGTTGCGGGAGAACCGCAACACACATTCAGCTACCTCGCAGCCGTTGTTCTTAACAGAGGAGAAGAAGCAGTTGTAATCAGGCGACAGGATGAGCACCTTCTCGCCAGGCATCGTCAGTGCCTTGATAGCCACAGACATGGCGGGTACGACACCTGTGGTGTAGAGCATCCAGTCACGCTCAATCTGCCACTGATGGCGGCGCTTGAACCACGCTATGACGGACTGGTAGTAGTCATCTTGGACGTGGGTATAGCCAAATACCGGGTGCTGGGCACGACGGCGGATGGCCTCCTGAATGGCAGGAGCTACGGTGAAGTCCATATCAGCCACCCACAGGGGAATCAGGGAAAGGCTGCCGGCCGTACCGGTAGTGCTGCCGCCGATACCAGAAGGGCTGCCGACCCCTCCAAAAGGAGGGGGAACCGCGGCTTCTTCATCCCACTTCACGCAGCCCGTGCCACGGCGGTCAATGATTTCGTCGAAATTGTATGTCATATCGTCATTTCTCATTCGTCATTTCTCATTTCTCATTCCTCATTCCTTATTTCTCATTTCTTATTTTTATCACGCAGTCATTCGGCTGGCGCACATTCTCGTCGATGGTGACGCTGCCGATGCTGTCTGCCACGATATGACCGCTCGTCGGATTCTTGATGTTTTCGATATGTCCACGGATGTCGGCTTCCACGGTGGAGTATTCAAACAGGCGGTCGCAGGCTTTGTCGATGGTACAGTTTTCCAGCACCAGGTTCTGCGTATAGCAAAGCAGCTGTTCACCGGCCAGGTGGCAGTTAACCAGGCGCACATTCTTCGAGTGCCACGCCAGGTATTCACCATCCAGCACGGAGTCGTAGATGGTCACGTTCTCACACTCCCAGAATGAGTCCTTGGTGAGGATGTTGGCATGATGTACTTCTACGTTCTTACAGTACTGAAAAACGTATTTGGCATCGCTCTTCAGACCATCTACATAAATATTCTTGCTGAACATAAACGGATAGGTGCCGCCATGCAGGGTGACGTTCTTCAGTCGTAGGTTCTCCACCTTCCAGAAGGTCTCGTCGGCATCGGTGATATCGACATCTTCCAGTACGACGTTCTTCATCTCACGGAAGAATTTCGGGCCATCAATGCGGCAACGGCGCATCTCCAGGTCGTTGGTGTACCAAATGGCTGACCGCGAGCCCTCAGCGAAGTAGCAGTCCTCGATGAGGGCACCATCCACATGCCACCAAGGGTATTTGCCATAGAAACGGCAGTCCTTGGCCTTCATGCGCTGACATTGTTTGATGGCGGACTCTCCGTCGGTGATGGTGACATTCTCTAAGTGCAAGTCTTGGCGTGCAAACAAGGGGCGTTCACCTCCAAATTCTTTGTTTTTTATCAGTTCCATTCGTTAATTTATTTATTAGCGGCTGCAAAGATACAAAATATTTCTTAATTCTTAATTCTTTATTATCAATTAATTAGTACCTTTGCACCCAAATAACATTAATTTAAGAATGAAGAAGCTATATATAGAGACCTACGGATGCCAGATGAACGTGGCAGATTCCGAGGTTGTGGCCTCGGTCATGCAGATGGCGGGCTATGAGACCACTGAGACGCTTGACGAGGCTGATGCCGTTTTTTTGAACACTTGTTCAGTGCGCGACAATGCCGAACAGAAGATTCTGCACCGTTTGGAGGCCTTGGATGCCATCAAACGCAAGCGCCCCCTGATTATCGGCGTGTTGGGCTGTATGGCCGAGCGCGTGAAGGATGACCTCCTGCAGAATCATCATGCTGACCTGGTGGCGGGTCCTGATGCCTATCTGTCGCTGCCCGACCTGGTGGCACAGGCAGAGACAGGCCATAAGGCCATCAACATAGAACTGTCAACCACCGAGACCTATAAGGATGTGGTACCACAGCGTCTGCACGGTGCCCGCATCGGCGGTTTCGTCAGCATCATGCGTGGCTGTAATAATTTCTGTCACTACTGCATCGTTCCCTATACCCGTGGCCGTGAACGCAGCCGTGACGTGGAGAGCATACTCCGTGAGGTGCGTGACCTGCGCGACCGTGGTTTCAAGGAGGTGACACTGCTGGGGCAGAACGTCAATTCTTACGAAATGAGAAATGAAAAATCAGAAATGAGAAATGGCTTTCCGCAACTGCTGAGAATGGTGGCCGAGGAGGCCCCCGAGATGCGCATCCGCTTTACCACGTCGCACCCGAAGGACATGAGTGACGAGACCCTGCACGTCATCGCCGAGATGCCGAATGTCTGCAAACATATCCACCTGCCCGTGCAAAGCGGGTCTGACCGCATCCTGAAACTCATGAACCGCAAATATACCCGCGAATGGTATATGGACCGCGTGGCAGCCATCCGCCGAATCATTCCCGACTGTGGCCTATCGACGGACATCTTCGTGGGCTACCACAGCGAGACAGAGGAAGACCACCAGTTGTCACTGAGCCTGATGCGGGAGGTGGGCTACGACTCCGCGTTTATGTTCAAATATTCGGAACGCCCAGGCACGTATGCCTCGAAACATCTGCCTGACGACGTACCAGAAGAAGAAAAGATTCGCCGTCTGAATGAGCTCATCGCCCTGCAAACAGAAATCTCTGCCCAGCAGAACCAGAAGGACGAGGGCAAGGCGTTCGACGTACTCGTAGAGGGATTTTCTAAGCGCAGCCGTGCTCGCAACGCCACACTCTCAGAGAGAGAACAGCTCTGCGGACGTACCGAACAGAACAAGATGGTGGTGTTCGACAAGGAAGGTCATCACATCGGCGAGACGGTGCGCGTGGAAATCACGGGTAGCACCAGTGCCACATTACTCGGAAAGGTAAAAAAGTAAAAACGGATGAAAGAATTTTTGAACGTGTTGCGGCGTTTCGTGCCGCCCTACAAGAAATATCTGATACTGTCGGTCATCTTCAACATCCTGTCGGCAGTGCTGAACATCTTCTCCTTTGCAGCACTGATACCCATCCTGCAAATACTGTTCAAGACTGGCGACGCCGCGGAAGCTACCGGCTACATGGCATGGGACTGGGGAAACGTCCAGGAGGTGCTGATGAACAACATGAACTACTACGTCAACGGATTGATAGACAGCTACGGTCCCACGACGACGCTGTTGCTGATAGGACTCTTCCTGACTGTCACCACCTTCCTCAAGACGGGAGCCTACTTCCTGACGTCGGCGTGTATCGTACCTATCAGGACGGGTATTGTCCGCGACATCCGCAACCAGCTGTACCGTAAGATTACGTCGCTGCCGTTGGGATTCTTCAGCGAAGAGCGCAAGGGCGACATCATTGCCCGTATGAGTGGCGACGTGCAGGAGGTAGAGGGCAGCATCATGTCCAGCCTCGACATGCTGTTCAAGAACCCCGTCCTCATCATCGCCTATTTTGCCACGCTGCTGTTCATCTCCTGGCAGCTGACGCTCTTCACACTCATCATCGTACCCGTCATGGGTTGGATAATGGGACTGGTAGGCCGTAAGCTGAAAGCGCAGAGCATGAAGGCACAGGTGCTGTGGAGCGACACCATGAGTCAGGTAGAAGAGACACTGGGTGGACTGCGTATCGTCAAGGCCTTCTGTGCCGAGGAGAAGATGAACCGTCGTTTCGACCGTGTGAATTCCGCTTACCGCAGTGACCTGATCCGTGTAAATGTCCGCCAGTCTTCTGCACATCCTATGAGCGAGTTCTTAGGTACTGTGATGATTGTCATCGTGCTGTGGTTCGGCGGTGTGTTGGTACTCAACAACCAGACCATCACCGGTCCTACCTTTATTTATTATATGGTCATCCTCTACAGCATCATCAATCCGCTGAAAGAGTTCTCGAAGGCCGGCTACAGCATACCCAAAGGCTTGGCATCCATGGAGCGAATTGACAAGATCCTGATGGCGGAGAATACCATCAAAGAAGTAGAACATCCTCAGCACATAGCTCAGTTTGAACACCAGATAGAGTTCCGCAATGTGTCGTTCAAGTATGCTGACCAGTGGGTGCTGCGCAACATCAACCTCATCATCCCCAAAGGAAAGACCATCGCCATCGTCGGACAGTCAGGCTCCGGCAAATCGACGCTGGTGGACCTCATCCCCCGCTACTACGACGTGCAGGAGGGCGAGGTACTCATTGATGGTATCAATGTCAAGGACTTAGGCATCTACGACCTGCGCCAACTCATCGGCAACGTCAACCAGGAGGCCATCCTCTTTAACGACTCGTTCCGCAACAACATCTCG
>JAEEGL015502443.1_pt1 | contig 24613 bp, 20 predicted proteins | sample 9134231 | NCBI WGS metagenome assembly JAEEGL01 (sample SAMN16246548, study PRJNA631951) | gut metagenome | biome: gut microbiome; feature: rumen; material: fiber-attached | host: Bos | place: Iran: Karaj | collected 2018-10
CCGCCGTCAAGCGCCGGAAGAGGCAGGAGGTTCATGATGCCGAGGTTGACCGAAATGACGGTAAACAGGTAGAACAGACTGGAAAAACCGGCCTTAGCGGCCTCTCCGACGGCAGATGATATGCCAATGGGACCCGAGACAGAATCGACTCCGAACCGTCCGGTGACGAGCCCTCCGATCGAGTCGAATACCATCTTGACCGTCGATACTGATCTGAAGAAGGCCTGCTCGAGCAGATTGCCGGGAGTCTTTCGCATGGCGTAAAGCACGAAGTCGTATCTGCCGAAGGATGTGCCCTCCTCCTCTTCGGTCGGGAATACCACGCCCGGGAGCAGGATCTTTTCGCCGTCGCGAATAACTGTCAGGTCGACCGGTTCATATCCGCGGTTCAGGATCTCGTAAACGAGCTCGCTGCCGCTGTGGACTCTCGTCGGACCGACCTTTATGATCTTGTCGCCCGCTGCAAGTCCGTACCCGGGGCTCGTCGCGCCGTCCTGAAAATCGGCTACGACGGTCGAGACGGGCGTCGAGAAAAGCACGATGAAGAACATGCATAAAAACCCGATGAGGATATTTACGAACGGGCCGGCAAGGACAGTGGCAAACCGCTTATACAGCGGCATCGAAGAAAAAGAGCCCTGCTCGTCGGATTCGCCGTCCTCTCCCTCCATCTGCACATAGCCCCCTATCGGGAAGGCGCGGAACGAATAGCGTATCCCGCTCTTCTTCGATACGTGCGAGAGCACCTTGGGGCCCATACCGACCGAGAATTCAAGTACTTTGATACCGCAGAGCCTGGCAACGAGAAAATGTCCCCCTTCGTGAAGGACGACTAGTATGTCAAGCAGCAACAGTGTGAGCAACAGATAAAGAAACCACATTTCAAATAAGATAAGATGTTACCGCCGGGGGCGGTGTCATTTTCCTGCCGCGAGAGACGCGGCATACCTTTCCGCTTCGGCGGCAGCCGAGAGGATATCGGGAAGCTCGGAGCAGGAGGCGGAGTCCGTGAAGCGCGCGACCGTCTTCTCCAGTATGTCGAATATACCGGTAAAGCCGATATTCTTTTTTAAGAACGCCGACACCGCGGCGGAATTTGCCGCGTGCAGCACCGCCGGAAGCGCCCCTCCGGCCTTAAGCGCGTGATATGCGAGCGAGAGCGGGACGAAAGTCACTGTGTCGGGCTTCTCGAAAGTGATGGGACCGACAGACGTCAGATCGAGGCGGTCTATCACGGGGAAGGTCCTGTGCGGATAATCGACGGCGTATTCGACGCAAAGCCTCATGTCGGGCTTCGACATCTGCGCGATATAGGAGTTGTCGGCGAACCGTACGAGCGAATGGACGACGCCCTGTCTGTGCACGAGGACGGATATGCTGCCGCCCGGCATGCCGAAAAGCTTCGACGCCTCTATGACCTCGAATCCCTTGTTCATAAGCGTCGCGCTGTCAACCGTGATCTCCGCCCCCATCTTCCACACGGGGTGGTCGAGCGCCCGCTCGGGGGTGATCGAGCCGAGTTCCGCCCGCTTCATGCCGAAAAACGGGCCTCCCGACGCGGTGAGTATCAGTTCTCTCGCCTCTCCGTCGCCGCCCGACTTCAGACACTGGAAAATGGCCGAATGCTCGCTGTCGACGGGTATTATCTCGGTCCCCGTCCGACGGGCTTCGCTCATTACGGCGTCGCCGGCGATCACGAGGGATTCCTTGTTGGCCAGGGCGAGCCTCATTCCGCTCCCCATCGCCGCGAGTGTCGGAGCGAGCCCTGCCGCGCCGCTCACCGCGTTGACGACGGTATCGGCGGATACCGAGCGGATCATCTCGGTCAGCCCGTCAGAGCCCGAATAGACCTTCGTTCCGATGTCGGCCACCCGGACCTTGAGGTCCGCCGCGGCACCCTCGTCCGCCATGGCGGCCGCCTCGGGCCGGAAGAGCCTGCACAGATCCTCGACCGCCTTCGAGTTGCGGTTCGCGGATACCGCCCTGACGTCGTACCCGCGCTTTTGAGCGACGTCCGCCGCCTGCGAGCCCACCGATCCGGTGGCTCCGAGGATCATTATCCCAGGCGCGCTCGTGAGGCACGACTTTGTTCTCTTTTCATTTTCACAGGCGCGGGATACCGCGCGTCCGTCTGATGTCATGATCAAATATCTTCCGCCTGATGATCGTTTTTGGGGGTATGCGGGAGCGGGCCGTTATGCCGTGAAGAAACTGAAGAGCGAACCGGCGAGAAACATGATGCACGAGACGGCTATCACCGAATCGAACCGGTCGAGCACGCCGCCGTGCCCCGGGAAGATCTTCCCGAAATCCTTGATGCCGTACGTCCGCTTAAGGGCCGACATAATGAGATCTCCGGCCTGGGACAGGACGGAGGTGAAGAGCGTCGCGATGCCGATGACGAGATAGTTGGGTCTGATCTCGGGCGACACCCTGCTGACGATAAAACCGTAAAGGATCATCGAGCCGACCGAGCACACCACGCCTCCGACGGCGCCCTCGACAGTTTTTTTAGGACTGACCTTCGGGATCAGTTTGTGCTTTCCGAAGAGCATTCCGGTGAAATATGCGAACATATCGGTAGCCCACGCCGAGATTATAACCGCGAGGAAGAGATAGAATCCGTGTCCGTCGATGTCGTTGATCAGGACGAGCGCCGAGAAACCGACGGACGAATAGATCAGGATGGCCGACGATACAGCCGACTCCTTCAGCGGTATCTTCTCGTCGGAGAAAGCGGCGCATACGAGGAAGAACACCACGGTCAGCGCGCAAAGAGGGAAAACAGCCGTAAAGAATCTCGTCGCGGGAAGATATCTCGCGGCGAAAGGCATCAGCGCCGCGAAGAGCACCGAGAACACCGTCATATGTATGTTTTTACGTATGCCGCAGCAGTCGAGTATCTCGTATGCGGCGAATCCGGAAAGAACCGCGCATGCCAGCGGAAGCGCGAAGGTATCGGTGAAGAAGAGCACCGGCACGAATACGACCGCCATCCCGAAAGCTGTGATAATCCTTTTTTTCATCTCATCCGTCAGACCTGTCTTTAATGTTCTTTACACCGCCGAATCTTCTGCCGCGCGAAAAAAAGTCCGCTACGGCCCTGTCGACCTCGGCCGGAGTCATATCCGGCCAGAGCGTATCGGTGAAATACAGTTCGGAATATGCCGACTGCCACATAAGAAAATTCGACAGTCTCTTCTCGCCCGCCGTCCGCACGATGAGATCGGGTTCGGGGATGCCCGACGTGTCGAGAGCGTCTCCCACCGACTCCTCGGTTATCTCACGTCCCGACTCCGCCAGCTTCCGGCACGCCCTTACGATCTCGTCGCGGCCTCCGTAATTCAGCGCGACGTTCAGCGAGTTCCGGTAGCCTGACGTCCGGGCTTCGAGCGCCGCGACGCGCGACCGGAAGCCGTCGTCGAAGCGCGACAGGTCTCCTATGAAGCGCATGCGCAGGCTGTCCTTCTCCGCGGTCTTCTCGCAGTCGTCGAGATAGTCCGAAAGAAGGCCCATGATGGTGTCGACCTCGGCCTCGGGCCGCGACCAGTTCTCTGTGGAGAAGGCGTAAACGGTGACGTAGCGTATGCCTATATCACCGCAGTAGCGCACTATCTCCTTGAACTTTGACGCTCCGTGGCTGTGCCCGAACCTTCTGGGGAGTCCCCTGCGCTCCGCCCACCGGCCGTTACCGTCCATAATGAAAGCGATGTGACGCAGCCCTCCGGAGGAGACGAGTCTCATGCTCGTCTCCTTCGAAGGCGTGATAGTTCCGGTCTTTCCAGCCATACCGGTGGATCAGACCTCCATTATCTCCGCGACTTTGTTCGCGGTCACCGATTCGACTTCCTTAATGTACCTGTCAGTCAGGTCCTGGACCTTCTTCTCGGAAGCCTTCTGTTCATCCTCGGTCATCTCGGAGTCTTTTTTCATCTTCTTGCATTTCTCGTTGGCGTCACGTCTGATATTGCGGATGGCCACCTTGGCCTCCTCGCTCATCTTCTGGATCTGCTTGGAGAGTTCGCGGCGGCGCTCCTCGGAGGGCTGCGGGAATACGAGCCTCAGGCATTTGCCGTCGTTGTTGGGTGTGATGCCGATGTCGGACGCGAGAATGGCCTTCTCGATGGCCTTGAGCGTGCTCTGGTCATAGGGCGATACCGTGATCGTCTTGGCGTCGGTAACCTTGATGTCTGCCATCGTGTTGAGGGGAGTGGGAGCGCCGTAGTACTCGAAGCTAATTCCGTTGAGAAGCGCGGGGTTGGCCCTGCCGGCTCTGATCATCGAAAGCTCCTCTTCAAAAGCGGCGATCGATTTTTTCATTCTGTCTTCATATGAAGCGCAATCAAGTTTCATCACTATGCCTCCGTATTTGTATTTTCAGTATTCTGATTTCATTTCGTAATGACGGTCCCGTCGCACCCGCCCCTGACGGCCCTGACTATGTCCTCGGGGTCCGAAAGGAGGAAAGCGAAAGCCTCGGGGCCGAAATCTGCTCCGAACGCCGAAGCGGTCAGATCGATGCCCTTGAGCTGCTTTTCCATCATGTCGGAATAGGTGATCTTCCCGTATTTGACGGCGGAGCTGTCTTTTCTCGGGTCGCCGCTGTAGATCCCGTCGATGTTTTTTGCCAGCAGGAAAACATCGGCTCCGATCTCCGCGGCGCGGAGGATGCCGGCCGTGTCGGTCGAGAAGTAGGGGGAGCCGGTCCCGCCGCCGAAGAAGACGACGTTCCCCTCGGCGAGGGCGGCCTTTGCCCTGTCGGTCGAGTAGTATTCACCGTACGGCATCATGGGCGTCGACGTGAAGAGCACGGCTTTTCCTCCGGCTCTCCTTACGGCGTCCATACCGGCCAAGCAGTTTATGACGGTCGCGAGCATGCCCATCCTGTCGGCGGTGACCCTGTCCATACCGCCGCCGCTGCGGCCTCTCCAGATGTTTCCGGCGCCGAAAATGACCGCGACCTCAAGGCCGTCGGCGGCGAGCTTCGTCAGCGTCTGCGCTATACGGTCGAGCAGCGGGAAATCGATGATCCCGGCGGCGTCCCCGTTTCCGCGACCGGATACCGCTTCACCGGAAAGTTTCAGCAGCACCCTTCGGTACTTGTATCCCCTGTTCGGGAGATCGGCGTTCCTGTTCATGATAAAAGTCCCCGTTTCCGTAAATAATGATCTGGGATCCCGTAAATGCGGTGCGTGACCGGCGGTACGGCCGGAGCCTGTCCCGCCTGATTGTATATTTAATCATAATATTATATCTTTTTTCCGCCGTTTTGTCAATATATATATATCGGCGGACGGCGGCTAGAAAAAGGCCGGAAGGCGTTTCCGTCTTCCGGTCTTTTATGATACGGCGCGATGCCGGCAGTGAGAGCGGCCGATCAGGCCTTGCCCGTCATCTGGGCGATCTCTTCAGCGAAGTTGTCCTCTCTCTTCTGAAGGCCTTCGCCTCTGTTGTAGAGGATGAATTCCTTCACTTTGACGGGAGAGCCTATCTCCTTCGCCGCGGAGGCGATGTACTTCGCCACGGTGAGTTCGTCGTCAAGAATGTAGGGCTGGTCGAGCAGGCAGACGTTCTCGTAGAACTTGCCCATTCTTCCGATAACTATCTTTTCGAGGATGTTCTCGGGCTTGTTCGCGTTCTTCGGATCGTTCTTGAGAGCGGCGATCTGAATGTTCTTCTCCTCCTCGTATACCGCTGCGGGGACCTGTTCCCTGCTCACGTAAGTCGGCGACGGGGTGTTGCCGGCGATCTGGAGGGCGATGTTCTTCGCGAGTTTGGCGAAGGCGTCGGTAGCGGCCGCGGCGGGGTCGGCGTCGAAGCAGACGATGACGGCGGTGCTGGAGTCGTGGTGCACGTATGTGCCGGTGAAGCCCTCACGGACCTCGAAGCGTCTGATGCTGATCTTTTCGCCGATGGTGAAGCGCATCTCGCTGAGCTTGGCGTCGACGGTCACCGAGGGATCATCGGCGTATTTGCACTGCATAAGGGCATCGACATCGGCGGGTCTTTCGGCGATGACGGTCTTGAGCAGAGCTCTGACGAAATCGCGGAACGCCTGGTTGCGGGCGACGAAGTCGGTCTCTGAGTTGACTTCGATGACGGCGGAGACGTTGTTCTCGGTGAGAATGTCAACGACGCCCTCGGCCGCGATCCTGCTTTCCTTCTTGGCGGCGACGGCAAGTCCTCTTTCCCTGAGGAGCTTGAGAGCCTTTTCCATATCGCCCTCTGCCTCAACGAGAGCCTTCTTGCATTCCATCATTCCGATGCCGGTCTTAGCGCGAAGAGCGGCAACGTCTTTTGCTGAAATAGTAGTCATTTATAGTTTTCTCCTTGTTTTATCTGGCAGTGTCGCGGATCATTCCTCGGCGGGAGCGGCGGGCTCTTCGGCGGCCTCGGCCGGCTCTTCCTGCTGTTCGCCCTGACGGCCTTCGATGACGGCGTCGGCAAGCAGCGACGAGATGAGCTTGATGGCTCTGATGGCGTCGTCGTTTCCGGGGATGATGTAATCGGCGTCATCGGGGTCGCAGTTCGTATCGACGATGGCGATCACGGGGATGCCGAGCTTCTTGGCTTCGAGAACGGCGTTGGCCTCTTTCTTGGGGTCGACGATGAAGACGGCCGAAGGAAGCGTGGTCATGTTCTTGATGCCGCCGTAGTTCTTTTCAAGGTCGGAAAGTTCCTTCTGCTTCGCGGCGGCTTCCTTCTTTGTGAGCGAATCCCAGGTTCCGTCCTCGCTCATCTTCGCGAGAGTGTTGAGCTTGTTGATCGACTTCTTGATCGTGTTGAAGTTGGTCATCATTCCGCCCGGCCATCTCACGTTGACGTAGTACATGCCGCAGCGCTCGGCCTCTTCCTTGATGGCGTCGGAAGCCTGTTTCTTGGTGCCGACGAAAAGAAGGGTGCCGCCGTTCTCGGAGAGCTCACGCACGTATGCGTAGGCTTCGTCGAACTTCTTGACCGTCTTGTTGAGGTCGATGATGTAGATGCCGTTTCTTTCGGTGAAGATGTACTCCTGCATCTTGGGGTTCCATCTTCTGGTGTGATGTCCGAAATGGACGCCTGCTTCAAGCAGCTGCTTGATGGTGACGACTGACATTTTCAATGTCCTCCTGAATTTGGTTTTTCCACCACATCATTCGGCGCGCCGACCGTCCGTGAGACGGCACCGCGGCGGGAGAGAGTGATGTGTGTGTATTTTATACGCGGGTATTCCGCGCAAACTGCAATATTATATCATAACTGCGGAAAAAAAGCAACGGTTTTTCGGCGCTGATTCACCCGTTTTTCTTTTTTTCATCCGAAAAGCGGCCGAAAGACAGCCTCGCAGCCGCGTATTCCGCTGCGAACGAGACGGCCGGGGGTATGAACGAGAGAAGGAAGACCTTCCCGCTCTCCTCGCGGGCTGACGGTATCCCGGGTATGTCGGGCAGACGTCCTCCCGCCACCACCGGCAGAAGAGCGGCGATGAGTATGGCCGTGAAGGAGACGATCTGCACGTAGTTTATGCCGGAAAGTCCGAATTGACGCCTGGACGCAAGTCTTGCGGCAAACAGCATCGCAAGGCCGGAGAAGACCGCCGCCGGCAGGACGTAGGCCTCCGACGCCGCGCCCGCCCCGAGAATGAGCGCGGGAACGGCGAACAGCGCCCCGCCCGACACCGCGCCGGCGGCGCCGAACATGAGCAGTCTTTCCGCCGCCTTCTTCCCGAGGCCCGGAAGAGCGACTCTCGGGAAAAACGTATCGTTTACGAGAGACGCCGCCGCAACTCCGGTGAGTATCACGAGAGCGAGCAGCAGCCCGGTTGCCGAAGGAAGTGAGGACGGACGGCCGAAAAGCACCGGAAGCACGACCGAGAGCGCGAGCATCACCGACGCCGAAACGTGGAAATTCTCGAAGATGAAGAGTTTCACGGCGTTCTCGCATGAGGTCGTGACGAGCTCGAACAGCGAACGAAGCCCGCCGGACGCGCGTTCGGCGTCTACGGGAGGTATCGCCGCGTCGGGGGATGACGCGCTGACGGAAGTGCCGGGAGAAGACGAACCGCCGTCCCCGCCTCCGCTCAAGTCCTCTTCCCCGCTCCTGAGGACGGATATGAACGTCACGCCCTCGGGTATACCGGTGCCGGGGTCGGCAACGCACGCGGCGCTGCCGTCATTCACGGGAGCCGCGCCTTCGCCGCCCGGCCGGAATCTCACTCCGAACTCGGCTCCGGCGGAGTTTATCTCGCGGTTGAAAGGAGGAAATGCTCCCCCAACTCCAAGAACGCATTCAAGTATCATCGGACCGCTTCCTTCGGGGAGTGCGGTAGAGACGACGAAAAACGGAACGGCTCCGTTTTTTCTCATTCCGTCCGCGGCGGCGGAGGCGTCCGAGATCTCGACCCGTCCGACCTGTTCCGTCCCGCCGTCGGCGCGTCTCCGCCTCGAGCAGGAAGCGAGCACCGAAGGTGAAAAACCGCCGCAGAGCAGCCGCGCGCCGGATGAGACGCCTGAATAGCCTATCTCGAGTCCGAGATCGCCCGGGGACGGCCGGTTGTCGCGGCGTTTTATCGATGAAATGCCCGACACGGCTCCCGACTTTTCCGCCTCGAGACGCCCGCTGAATATCTCGAGCGCGCGGGCGTCGCGAATAATACTGTCGGGATAACCGCCTCCGGCCTGATACGCGGCCGAGAGTATGTAAACGTCGGAAGCGGGATGACGCAGGTCGCCCGAGAGCAGCTCCCCGTCCCTGTATATCCTGCCACCGAAGAAAGCCTCGCGAACGAGGACCCTTTTGTCGAATACGGCTCCGTCGGAGAGTATCGACACGTCGACGGCGTCCGACAGACGTACGAAAGCCTGGGGCGAGGACACGTATGCCGGGGAGCCGCCCGGCTTGCATGCCAGTCGCGACGCCGAAGAGGCGCAGATGAGCTCGAACACAAAGACGTATGCGGTGCCGAAAGCCGCCGCGGAAAGCGCCGACGACGACATAAGGACCGACATCGACATATCGAAGTCAAATCTGTCGGAAATGAACGAGACCAGCAGAAGAAGGCCCGACACCGAGAGCATGACGATCCCGGCGACGCGGGCCCTCGCGCGGTATGCCGTGAACGACGTTCCGGGCAGGAATTCCCGCCCGCCGCATACTCCCCCGGTCCGTCCGAACACGGACGCGGCGCGGTATCCCGCAAGCGCCGCCGCAAAGACGAAGCAGGCCGCGGCTGCGAGAGCCGAAAGCCCGGAGGGGAGGTCGACCGCCGCAGCGAAGACGACGAGCGACACGGCAAATATTATGAAACCGGGCGAGGAGACCGCGCCGCGGAGCGCCGCCGGAAAGGCTCCGGTGCGGCGGGTTCCGCCGGTCCCGCCAGTTAGCGGACTCTTCTTCATTTCGCGTCAGTTTTTTTCCTGTCGTAGGTGAATGTCAGTTCGCCGTCCGCCACGCCGACGGTGACTCCGGTGACGAGCCTGTTGTAATCGGCAATGAGCTCCTCCGCTATCCTGTCCTCTATCTCGCGCTGGATGAATCTGCGCATGTTCCTCGCGCCGTATTTCTCGGAATACGATTTCTCCGCGACGTACGCCGCGGCTTCGCCGGTGCATTTCAGATCGATGCCGCGGTCGGCAAGCACTCCGCGGAGGTCTGAAAGCATGATGGAGGCGATCGATCCGAAATCGTCCTTCGTGAGCCTGTTGAATACTATCACCTCGTCGACGCGGTTGAGGAACTCGGGGCGCAGGAACTCAAGCAGCGACTTTTCGGTCCGCGCCGCGTCGGAGGCGGCCGGATCGGAGGTGAATCCCAGCGAAGACTGCTGCGAGTTCGACGAACCGCTGTTCGTCGTCATGACTATGACGGTGTTCTCGAAGTTCACCGTCCTGCCCTGGGCGTCGGTGACTCTGCCGTCGTCGAGTATCTGGAGCAGGATGTTGAGCACGTCGGGATGCGCCTTCTCGATCTCGTCGAAGAGCACGACCGAATACGGCCGGCGTCTGATCTTCTCGGTGAGCTGCCCGGCCTCGTCGTATCCGACGTATCCGGGAGGCGAACCGATGAGCCTCGACACCGTGTGTTTTTCCATGAACTCGGACATATCGAAGCGTATGAGATTCTCGGGCGTCGAGAAGAGGTCGGCGGCGAGGACCTTGACGAGCTCGGTCTTGCCGACGCCGGTGGGGCCGGCGAAGATGAACGACACCGGTTTGCGCTTGTACGAGATACCGGCTCTGTTGCGCTTGATCGCCCTGGCGACGGCCTCGACGGCCTGCGGCTGACCGACGATCCGCTTCTTCAGCCTCTCCTCGAGTCTGTCGATCCGCTCGAACTCGTTCTCGCGAATATTCGACGCGGGGATGCCTGTCCACACCTCGATGACGCCCGCGAGGTCCTCGAAGCTCATTTTGATCTTGCGGCACTCGGTCTCAAGCTCCTCGAGCTTCGCCGAGAGGGAAAGCTCCTTAGACTTGATGTTCGCGATCTCCTCGTATTTTTTGTTCTCGTCGGTGTCGACGCTCGCCTCCGCCGTCTCTCTCTGCTTCTTCAGGGCGAGGAGCTCCTCGCGTATCCTGTACGAATCGTTGAGCGGGGCGCTCGAGAGCGACAGCTGGGCGGCTGCCTCGTCGAGCAGATCTATCGCCTTGTCGGGAAGGTAGCGGTCGGTGATATAGCGCTCGGAGAGGGTGACGGCGTAGGTCACGACCTCCTCGGGAATAGTTATGTGGTGATATTCCTCGTAATAGTGCCTGATGCCCTTCAGCATCTCGGCCGCCTCGGCGACCGACGGCTCGTTGACGGTGACCGGCTGGAAGCGGCGCTCGAGGGCGGAATCCTTCTCTATGTATTTGCGGTATTCCCTGAGCGTCGTGGCTCCGATGACCCTGATCTCGCCCCTCGAGAGGGCGGGCTTCAGGATATTGGCCGCGTTGATACTGCCCTCGGCGTCGCCGGCGCCGACTATGTTGTGGACCTCGTCGATGACGAGGATTATGTTTCCGGCTGCCTTGACCTCGTTCACGAGCGTGAGCATGCGCTGCTCGAACTGGCCGCGGAACTGGGTGCCGGCGACCATGGCGGTGAGGTCGAGCAGATAGAGCTGTATCCCCTGCAGGCGGTAGGGCACGTCGCCCTTCGCGATCTTCTGCGCAAGCGCCTCGGCTATTGCGGTCTTGCCGACTCCCGGCTCGCCTATGAGGCAGGGGTTGTTCTTCTGGCGCCTGCACAGGATCTGTATGACCCTCGCGAGCTCGGCCTTTCTGCCGACTATGCTGTCGAGCCTGCCGGCGGCCGCCATGGCGGTGAGGTTCTTGCAGTACTTCTCGAGGAATTCGGGCTTTTTCTGACGGCCGTCCTGTGCTCCCTTGCGGTTCTTTTCGCCCGAGGCGCTCTGCTTTTCGCCGCCCTGTCCGTTCTCGTCCCGGTTGAAGAGTTTTGACATGTTTATCGACGTAGCTCCGCCCTCGTCTCCGAGCACGGGGGTGTCGTCGTTCTCGGGGATATCCCCTCCTTCGTTCTCCATACTCTCGGCGAGCTCTTCGATCTGTTCAGGGGTGAGCCCCATGTTGCGGAGCTGGTCGCCCATCATCTGCTCAACGGGTATGCCGAGCTCCTTGGCGCATTTAACGCAGTAGCCCTCGCTTTTCTTCTCGCCGTTTTCTACCTTGGTGACGAAGATCATCGCCGGCCTTTTTTTACATCTGGAACATTTGATCATCTTTTTTCAAATCTTTGCCGGATCGCTCCGGCGTCCGCGCAGGCGGACAGGTCCTTTCAGGGGTGAAATGTGTTTTTCCTTCCGCGGTCTTCAGGGCGCGGCGGTGAACGTGAAGGCGCTCGAGCGGCAGAGGAGATAAAGATCGTCTCTCCCGTAGGCGAGGATCTCCTCCACGTCGCTCCTTCCGCAGGAGTATGTCCTGCTCGATCCGTCTGACGAGGACATCGCGAAGACGGTGCCGTTACCCGGCATGAGACAGAAGGCGCGTCCGCCTCCGACGGTGAGCGATGAGGGACGTCCCCCTCCGTCCGTATCGAGCGGCGACGAGTACTTCGAGTATCCGCCGTCTCCAGCGACAGTGATCGAATAGGTGACCGACACGCCGCTGTCGGTGTGACGCAGCACGACGGCCGCCGTGTCTCCCGAGCAGGCGAACAGCTCGACGTTTCCGCCGCCGAAGCGGCTGTCGCAGACCTGTATGCCCGACGGAGACCAGATCAGCAGTCTGTCGCGGCAGAGCAGTCCGAAGCCGCCGTCGCCGCCGGCATCGCCCGGGGCGAGGAAGAACGCCCTCATCGGAAAGACGTTCCCCGCGTCGAACGTCAGCACGGGGCTGTCGCCTCCGGCCTCGTACAGGGTGAGTTCGGTCCGGAATCCTCCGCTGCCGGAGGAGTCGCCGTCGACCGTCGCGATAAATATCCTCTTTCCTTCCGGGTCGAGAGCAGCAGATGTGACATATCCGTTTTTGCGGAAGACGGTCATGAGCTCGAAATCCGAACTGAACAGCCGCACGGCGGAATTGTATTCGCTGTCTCCCGTTATCATGAGGTATCTGCCGCTGTCTGACATGCAGAAGCTCCTGACGGGGTATTCGCTGGTGCCCCGGTAGACCCTCGAGAACGAGTTGAATATAAGGTATTCGGTGCCGCCGGAGTCGTACACGGCGGAATACTTTTCAGAAGCCGACAGCGAGGCCGAAGTCATCGAATACTGCGACGAACAGGTCTTGCGTCCGGTCGCGGAGAACACCGCGATCCCGGAGTTGCCGGCGACCGACAGCCCCTTTCCGAAGAGAGCGAAGGACTGTCTGCTGTCGGGGTCGTATATGATCTCGGTGCGGTTCTCGCTGTTTTCATCGAGTTTGAGAGTGAAGTTGCGGAGGACGTATTCCGCCTTCTCGTATGTTATCTCTCCGACGTTCGCGAAGCCGTAGACCGCGAGAAAGATTATGAAAGCGAAAAGAAAGACGAATTCCGCCGCCCTGTATACGAACGAGACGGCCGAAAAATAACCGTTACCCGCGGTCTCGAGCCCGATTATCGCCGATACGTTCTCGGCTTCGGCGCCCTCCGGCGCGCCGGACTTTCCGACTTTGCGTTCAGTGTGTCTCACCAGCGGTGATCCCTCCTTTCCTTTCCTTTTCTTTCTTCACTTCCGGCTCCGGTGATCCTCCGCCGTACAGCAGCCGGACGGCCGGTCAGCCGCCGATAGGGTTCCCCGCCTCGTCAGGCGGGATGAGTCTGTCCGCCGGATAATCGACACCTACGAGGTACAGCGCGTACGGAGGCAGGGTCTTCCCCGCCGCGGAGCGGTCGCGGGCCCCGGTTATCCTCTCCACGTCCCGCGGCGGGATCTTCGACATCCCGGCTTCGAGCAGCGTGCCCGCCATTATCCTGACCATATTGTACAGAAAACCGTTTCCGGTCACGGTAAAAACAGCCAATCCGTCCTTCTCCGCCACATCCGCCGAGAAGACTGTCCTTACGGTATCCCTGATATCGGACCCGGAATTCATATAGGACGAGAAATCGTGCTCGCCAACGAAATACCCTGCAGCCTCCGACATCAGCCTCACCGCTTTCCCGTCGAGCCGTCGGCGGGGTATGTACGCCCTTCCCGCGAGAAACGGGTCCTTTTCGGGAGAGAGCGCAAAGAGGTATCTGTATGTCTTTGAGACAGCGTCGTATCTGGGATGGAAACCGTCGGACACGAACGCCGCGGACCTCACTGCCACCGTATCCGGCAGACGGACGTTGAGCGCAGCGGCTATCCGCTCGGGCGAAAGACGCGTTTCGATGCCGATCTTTCCTCTCTCCGAGACCGTCGCGCAGAAGCCCAGCGCGTGGACGCCGGCGTCGGTGCGGCTGCAGCCGGTGACGTCGCAGTCGAACCCGAAGAGGTCTTTAGCCGCCCGGTTCATCTCGGCGACGACCGTCGGCCGGTCCGGCTGGTACTGCCAGCCGAGGAAGGCGGAGCCGTCGTATGCTATCTTAAGCAGTATCTTCACAGCGTCAGCCCCAGATCGAAGCGGTTCAGCGCAATGACGGCGGCGCCGAACAGGATGAATATGCCGAGCGCGACGAAGTCGGAGGTTCGGAAATGCATGACGCGCATCGAAGTCCTCCCCTCGCCTCCGTGATAGCACCGGCATTCCATGGCGGTGGCCAGCTCGTCGGCGCGCCTGAACGACGACACAAAGAGCGGTACCATGACTGATATGAGCGAGCGGACCCTCGAGAAGAGCGAACCTCTCGAAAAATCGACGCCCCTCGCGCGCTGGGCCGTCATGATCTTGTCGGTGTCGTCCGAGAGAGTCGGGATGAAGCGGAGCGCGATGAACATCATCATTGAGAACGAGTGCACCGGGATCCTTATCTTCTCTAGCGGCTTCAGCAGGGCCTCTAGAGAATGCGTGATCTCGATGGGACTCGCGGTATACGATATCAGTATGCTCGTGCCGATCACGAGAGAGAGCACGCGAAGCGCCATGAACAGAGCCCTCCAGATCCCCTCGCGGTAGAGGGTGAAGATCCAGAAGGAGAAGAGCGGCTCGCTCTTCCCGGCCGTGAAGAACACGTTGATGACGAATGTGAATACAAGGATGAATATGATCGCCCTGACCGACCTGAGCACGGTCTTCAGCGGAACTTTGCTGAGAAAAACAAGACCGAGCGTGAAGGATGCGAGCAGCGCGAACGACAGGGGGCCGGAACAGACGAACGACGCCACTATGAACAGCAGCAGCAGAATGATGCGCATCCTGCCGTCGATCGAATGGATGACCGAACCCGTGGGGTAGTACTGTCCCAGAGTGATGCTTCTCACAGCGTCTTCCCCCTCCGCATGTCGGTCCCGGAGAGCAGCGACGCCACCGCGTCGGCGGTGTTCCCGAGCGTATATACCGACCGGTCGAGCTTTATACCGCGTCTCTCGAGCAGCAGCCCGAGGTAGGTGAGCTGCGGGACGTCGAGCCCCGCCGCCTTGAGCTCTTCGGGGTTCCCGAAGACTTCGTCCACGCTCCCCGACTTGATCAGCTGTCCGTGTCCGAGGATGAGGAGCCCGCCGCAGCGCTCGGCCACATCCTCCATGCTGTGCGAGACTATCAGCACCGTAGCGTTCTTTTCGCGCCTGTACTTTTCGATCGAAGCGAAGACGATCTCCCGCCCCTCCGGGTCGAGCCCGGCGGCCGGCTCGTCGAGGATGAGCACCTCGGGGTCCATCGCCATCACTCCGGCGATGGCGACACGACGCTTCTGTCCGCCGGAGAGATCGAAGGGCGACTTCCCGAGGTCGTCTTCGGACAGACCGACCGTCCTCGCGCTCTCGAACACTCTCCTCTCTATCTCGTCAGCGGGGAGCTTCATGTTTTTCGGGCCGAAAGCGATGTCCTTCCCGACTGTCTCCTCGAACAGCTGATATTCGGGATACTGCATCACGATCCCCACGCGGAAACGGATCCTGCCGATCTCGCGCGGCTTCTCCCAGATGTCGGCCCCGTCGAGCAGCACCCTGCCGGACGCCGGTCTCTCGAGGCCGTTGAGCAGCCGGACGAGCGTCGTCTTGCCGGAACCGGTATGTCCGATAAGTCCGGTCATCGAGCCGGCCTCGAGCGAGAACGACACGTCCTTCAGGGCGCGCGTCTCGTAAGGTGTCCCCGCCCCGTATATGAAATTAACGTTTTCAAGTCTAATCTTTTCGGACATTTTCGTCCCTTTCGCTGGAACTGTCTGTGCTGTCACGCGGCTCAGCTGTCTGCGGACCGTCTGCGGGCGGACAGTGCCCGCTCGATGATGTCCGCGCATCCCTCCGGAGTGACTCTGGTGATACCCTCTGAGTCGACGTACGTGAGCACGCCGCGGCGCTCGAGCTCGTCGATGAGCCTCGTGCAGAACGGCGGCTGGATGCCGGTGCGGGCCATGAGCTCTCTGTCGGAGAAGACTTCGTCGGGAGTTCCCATCCCGGCGAGCTTTCCTCCGTCGAGTACCATCACGCGGTCGGCCGCCGCCGCTTCATCCATAAGATGTGTGATATTTATGACCGTAAATCCGAACTCGTGGGAAAGCCGCTTCATGACCTTCAGGATGTAGCGCCTCCCGACCGGGTCGAGCATGGCGGTCGATTCGTCGAAGATGACGCACTCTGGCATCATGGCTAGCACTCCGGCTATCGCCACGCGCTGCTTCTGGCCTCCGGACAGCCTCGAGGGCTCGGCCTTCGCGTATTCGGTGAGACCGACTGCCGCGAGGGCGGAGTCGACCCGACTCCTTATCTCCTCCGGAGAAAGTCCCAGATTCTCGGGGCCGAAGGCGATATCCTCCTCGACGACCGTAGCGATGAGCTGGTTGTCGGGGTTCTGGAAGACCATCCCCACCTTCCTGTGGAGCTCGAGCACCTCCGCGTCGGAAAGGTCGGGTCCGACCTTCGTTCCGTCGATGACGAGGCTGCCGTCAAGCGGCTCGAGGATCATCGAGAGAAGCTTCGCAAATGTCGCCTTCCCCGATCCGTTCCGCCCGATGACGGCCACGAATTCGCCCTTCCTGATGCCGGCGGTGAGACCGTCCAGGGCAAGTTTCAGCCCGGCTTCACCGTCGCTTTTGTCGGGAGAATAATACGAAAACGAAAGGTTTTCGGCATGAATATAGTATTTTTCGCCGTTTGTCATGTTCTCACCGGTATTCATACTGCGTCTGCGCTCCATCTGACCGAAGAGCCGCACGGGAGCACGAGTCCCGTGCTGCGCACGGGGAGGGTCAGCTCCCCGGCCTCGGACGTCCCGCCGAATCTTTTCTTCAGCGCAAGGTCGACGATATACTTCATCGAAAGCGTCGAGATCCCGGCGGTATACGAGCTGACTAAGAAGAACAGCGGACGGTCAGAGAGGATCGACGCCGCGGCACTGATCAGCCCCTCGGCCGAATCCTCCAGCTTCCAGACCTCGCCCGAAGGTCCCCTGCCGTATGACGGGGGATCCATGATGATCCCGTCGTATCTGTTACCTCTTCTGTATTCGCGCTCGACGAACTTGCGGCAGTCGTCGACGATGTATCTGATCTTCGCGCCCGAGAGGCCCGAGGCAGCCGCGTTATCCTTCGCGTGAGCGACCATGCCGCGCGCAGCGTCGACATGGCAGACCGACGCCCCCGCCTTCGCCGCAGCGAGTGTCGCGCCGCCGGTATACGCAAACAGATTGAGTATTTTCACCTCTCTGCCCGTCGATACCGCGGCCCTTATCATCGGTGAGAACCAGTCCCAGTTTGCTGCCTGCTCGGGGAACAGTCCGGTGTGTTTGAAGCCCATCGGACGCAGTATGAAGACCAGCTCTCCGTACGTGACCTTCCACTCGCCGGGCATTTCCGACTTCACCCATGATCCGCCTCCCGACGATGATCTTCTGTATATCCCGTCCGCCCTGCGCCATTCGGGGAGAGACTTTTCGCCGTGCCACACGATCTGGGGGTCGGGCCTGATGAGTATATAGTCTCCCCACCGTTCGAGCCTCTCGCCCGACGCGGCGTCAAGCAGTTCGTAGTCTTTCCAGTTCGATGCTGTCCACATGTCGTCTTCTGTCCGTTTTTATTTGTTGAAATAGGCCGAGATCCTGGATATGCCCGTATGTGCGTGGCATACCGCGATAGCGAGGGCGTCGGCCGTGTCGTCGGGTTTCGGAGGCTCTTTCAGCGAGAGCAGCGCCGTGACCATCGCGATCACCTGCTTCTTTTCCGCCCTGCCGTACCCTACCACCGACTGCTTGACCTGCAGCGGCGTGTATTCGTATATCTTCACACCCGTCCGCTCGGCGCACAGCAGAATGACCCCGCGAGCCTCTGCGACCCTGATGCCGGTCGTGATATTGGTGTTGAAGAAGAGCTCCTCGACAGCCATCGCGTCCGGCGAGTACTTTTTTATGATAGCCTCGAGCTGCGTGTATATCGACGTCAGCCTCTTCTCGGTAGCCGTGTGCGCCGGCGTGACGACCGAGCCGTAGGCAAGCGCCTTGTGACGCGAGCCGTCCGATCTTATCACGCCCCAGCCGACCGTCGCGAGCCCGGGGTCGATGCCAAGTATCACCATACCGTCAGAATTCCTTTTTTACGCAAAAAATCGACCACTGTATATTATATCAAAAACACCATTTATTGTCAAATACTTTTATGCGCGCGGGTGAAAAATGGGTTTACTTTAACTTCAAGATATGATATAATAGAGTAGTTAATTATGACCCGAAAGAAGGACTTTCAGAATATGAGCTCGACCGACATACAGACCTCTCCCGCCAGCGGGCAGGCCGGCGAGGCGGCGTCTCCCGCACCGGCAGTCTCCTCCCCGGCGCCGTCCGGCGCAGAGTTGCTTCCGGATCTCCCCGACGTCAGAACGGAAGGCAGGATAAAGAGATTCTTCAGGTACATCACGACGAGGAGATACTCTTATCTTTTCTACGCCTTCATCATACCCGTTGCGCTCTACTATCTCGTGTACCTTTCGATGGGACTGCATCCCTTCGGGAACGGTTCGGTGCTGGTGCTCGACCTCAACGGCCAGTACGTATACTTCTACGAGGCGCTGCGCAACGCGGTATACGGCAAGACATCGCTGATATACTCATTCTGCCGTTCTCTGGGCGGGGAGTTTTTCGGCATATACGCGTATTACATCGCCAGTCCCTTCTCATACATAGTCTGCCTCTTCCCGCAGGACCGGATCCTCGAAGCGCTGCTCTGCATCTTCCTGCTCAAGGCCGGGATCTCCGGCGTGACGATGGGATACTATCTCGACCGCATATCGTCGAAGCCGGCAAAGATCAACATCGTGATGTTCTCGGTGCTCTATTCGATGTGCTCGTACGCCGTCGTCCAGCAGCACAACTCGATGTGGATCGACGCCCTTATGTGGCTGCCGCTGCTGACGCTCGGCATCGAGGAGCTGATCAGGCACAAAAAATACAGGCTGTTCGTCGTCATGCTGGCGCTGACGATGCTCTCCAATTTCTACATCGGATACATGGTCTGCATCTACACGCTGGTCTATTTCTTCTACTACTATTTCTCTCGCAACGAGAACGGACGCAACAACCCTGAGAACGAGCCCTTCCACTTCCGCCGCTCTTTCCTGCGGATAGGATTCTTCTCTCTCATAGCGATAGGCATGTCGATGATAATCGTCGCGACCGCCTACTACTCGCTTCAGTTCGGAAAAAACACCTTTTCCAATCCCGACTTCTCGTTCGACATCAGATTCGACCTGATGGACTTCTTCACCCGGCTCCTGCCGGGCGCATATGACACCGTCCGTCCAGAAGGGCTTCCGTTCCTGTACTGCGGCGTGCTGACGCTGTACTGCCTGCCGCTGTATTTCTGCGCCAGGAAATTCTCGGTCAGGGAAAAGATATTCGCCGCGGCGATCATAGGCTTCTTCTTCCTCTGCTTTTCGATCAACACGGTCGACATGATCTGGCACGGCTTCCAGAAGCCCAACTGGCTCAACTACAGATACAGCTTCATCCTCTGCTTCATAATGGTGGCTCTGGGATACAGGGGCTACGGAGAGATACGGAAGCTCAGCGCGAAGATCACGGCCTCCTTCGCGGTGCTCTTCATATTCTTCCTCACAGTCGCGCAGAAGTTCAAGTTCCACGCGATCGTCGGGCGGGTCGGCGGCAAGACCGAGTTCGATCAGCCGCTCGAGGAGCTGATGACGGTATGGCTGTCGCTCGTCTTCTTCGCCGTCATAGCCGTCGTGCTCTGCGCAGCGGCAAAGACTAAGCGGCCGCAGACGCTGTCGCTGATACTCTGCATCATCGTGTGCGTCGAGGCTTTCGCCAACGCCATCGTATGCTGCGTCGAATTCGGCAACGACGTCATATACTCATCCTACAGCTCGTACAACGACTTTATCCGCTCCCTCAGGCCGCTGACCGACGAGATCACAGAGACCGACAGGACCTTCTACAGATTCGAGAAGAACGCCCACCGCAAATACTGCGACAACATGGCGCTCAACATCCGCGGCATCACGAACTCTACGTCCACGCTCAACAAATCGACGATAGAGTTCCTCGACAAGATCGGATACGCGGCGCGGTCGCACTGGTCGAAATACCTCGGCGGGACGCCGGTCAACGACTCACTGATAGGCATAAAATACATAATAGCCGCCGAGAAGGACCATCTCGAAGACTACTACACGGAGGCCGGATTCTCGCCTGTCATCTGCAATTCCACCGAATACAGGACCTACGTCAACCCCTACGCTCTTCCCCTTTCCTTCGGAGTCGACGACGCTCTCGCCGAATTCGATATGAAGGATTCCACGCCGATGAGCAGGCTCAACCGGCTCGTCGCCGCGATGCTGGGCGAGGAGGAGTGCAGGATCTTCGTCCCGCTCGAATACGATGAGAGCACAGTCAACTGCACGACGAGCACCATCGCAGGGCACTGGAAGTACACGCACACCGTCGCCGACTCGGACGCGACTGTCATCTACACATTCAAAACGGTCCGCGACGGCGAAGTCTTCTTCTACCTGCCTTCCGATTACGCCCGCGAGGTAAGAGTCAAGGTCAACGGCGCCTCCCTCGGCAATTTCTACGGCGGAGAGACCACCAGGATCTTCTCGCTGGGCAGATTCGAAGCCGGCGAAGAGGTAACGCTCTCGATGACACTGGACGCCGACGTGCTCTATGTCAAGCAGGATGTCGACGCCGTGTATCAGCTCGACTTCGACGAGTTCAAGTCCGCCTTCGCGAGGCTGGCGCAGACCGGATACGATACCGGCGAGGACTGGAAGCCGACGAGATTCAGCGGAAAGGTCACGACGTCGTCCGATTCGCAGCTCATGCTCACCTCCCTCACGTTTGACGAGGGCTGGAAGATCAGGGTCGACGGCAAGCCCGTCGAGACCGAAAAAACTCTAGGCGCGCTAATCTCCTACCGCATCGAGGGAGCCGGCGAGCACACCGTGACGATGGTCTACCGTCCGAACGTGCTGGTGTTCGGAAACATCGTCTCTATCGCGTCGCTGCTGCTCTTTATACTGATCATCATCTTTGAGAAGCCGCTTAAGGAAATCATGTCGCACTTCGAAAAACAGAGCAAAAAGACTGAAGGCGACGACCTTCTCGCCGACGAGCTTCTCCTCTCCGGCTCATCCGCGTACGGAGGCAGTTTCGCGCCGGACGGCGACCCGCGCGACATCATCGACATGTACGGATCCGACAAGGCGGGAGAGCTGACCGAAGATAAAAAAACCGCGACCGGGACGCCTCCCGTGGAGGAAGACGCCACCGACGGCGGCGCAGGCGAAACGCCGGAAGACAAAGGCTCTTCCGGAACCGACTGATCTGACAGAAAGGAACGGGACAGTCAAGTTGTTTTACCATATCAAAGGCGAACTCGAGCTGCTCGGAGTGAATTTTGCCGTCATCGAAGCCGGCGGCGTCGGATACAGGCTGTGCGTGAGCGACAACACAAGGACCGCCCTCGCGCGTATCGGGACGGGCAAGACTGCAAAGCTGCTGACTCATCTGTCGGTGCGGGACGACGGCGTCGAACTTTTCGGATTTTACACCCCAGAGGAGCTGAACGTCTTCCGCCTGCTCATAACGGTCTCGGGAGTCGGACCGAAGGTCGCGATGGCCGTGCTCTCATACATGACTCCCGAAAAGCTGGCCGTCGCGGTGTCGTCGGAGGATAAAAAATCGATCTCGAAGGCCCCGGGCGTCGGTCCCAAGACCGCAGCGAGGATAATACTCGAGCTCAAGGACAAGCTCAAGGCCGAGACCTCAGGGGAAGGCGAAGGGGAAAACACCGCGGGCGATATCGCCGCGGTCCCCTCCGACAACAGCGAGGCGGCCGTCGAGGCACTTCGCGTGCTTGGCTTTTCCCGAGGCGACGCTCTCCGCGCCATAGCGGGCTGCGAGCCGGGTGCGGGACTCGAGGACATCATCCGCTTCGCGCTCAAGAAACTCAACTGACGTCTGACGGGAAGATCGCCGCGCGGACGGCATACACGACAAGGAACGGTTTGACACATGACTGAGATGGAGATGAACTTCAACGGGGACTTCGGAGACTTCGACGGAGAAGACAGGATAGTCAGCGCGACATATACCGCCGACGAGGACGAGAACGAGGTCTCGCTGCGCCCCCGGCATCTGTCCGAATACATCGGCCAGGACAAGGTCAAGGAGAATCTGAAGATTTACATAGAGGCGGCAAAGCAGCGCGGCGAGACGCTCGACCACGTGCTGCTGTACGGCCCTCCCGGGCTCGGCAAGACCACGCTGGCCGTGATCATAGCGAACGAGATGGGCGTGAACTTCAGAGTGACCTCGGGCCCCGCGATCGAGAAGCAGGGCGACCTCGCCGCGATACTGACCAACCTGCAGAAGGGCGACGTCCTGTTCATCGACGAGATCCACCGTCTGCAGCGCTCGGTGGAGGAGATCCTATACCCTGCGATGGAGGACCACGCCATCGATATCATAATAGGCAAGGGCCCCGCCGCCAGGAGCATCAGGATCGACCTCGCCCCCTTCACGCTCATCGGAGCCACGACGAGGGCCGGCCAGCTGTCGACCCCGCTTCGCGACAGATTCGGAATAATCAGCCGGCTGGAGCTCTACTCGCCTCGTGACCTCTCGCAGATCATATCCCGCAGCGCCGACATCCTTGGGATGAAGATCTCCCCCGAAGGCGCCGCAGAGCTCGCATCCAGATCGCGCGGAACGCCGCGCGTAGCCAACAGGCTGCTCAAGCGGGTGCGCGATTTCTCACAGATCATGGGGCATGACGAGATATCCCGCGAGGACGCAGACTACGCGCTCGGCAAGCTCGAGATAGACAGGCTCGGACTTGACAACACCGACCGCCGCATGCTCTCGGTGATCATCGACCTCTATCACGGAGGTCCCGTGGGGCTTGAGACGCTCGCCGCGACGATAGGCGAGGAGGCCGTCACGATAGAGGACGTGTACGAGCCCTATCTCATACAGATCGGATTCCTGTCGAGGACCCCGCGCGGAAGATGCGCTACGGGCCTCGCCTACGCTCACCTCGGAAAGACCTTCCGTGCTCCCGACGGTGACCCCGCCGAGCAGCCTACGGTCTTCGACATTCCGGTGTGACATGTCCGGGGGACAGATATGAAAAAAAACGCAACCGCATCCGCTCCGGGAAAATCCCGGACTGTCATTATCATCATCCTTTCCGCCGCGGCGGCGGCCGTACTGCTCTGCGCGGTCACGAACCCGCTGTATACGGTTTTCGTCACCGACGTCGCGTATTCGGACACTGTCCTGCCGCCTCTCTTCTTCCTGCTCTCCAAGCTCCTCGAGGCGGCCTTCGCGGCGCTCGTCGCATCAGCCGCCCTCGCCGTCACCGCTTACTCAAAGACGGGCGGAAGTAAAGCAGCGCTGCTGTTCATACCGGCGGCGGCAGTCATTCTTTTCAAGCATTCGCTAAATCTGCTCGTGACGCTGCTGCTCGGCGGTTTTGATTCATATACGCCTGACGACCTTGTCTATACGCTCCTCGGAGCCGGCACCGACCTCTTCATCGTCTGCGCCGCCGTTGCCGTCACCATGCCGATGACAGACGCGCTCCTGCGGAAGAACGCCGCGCTGAAGAAGGCCTATGCGGCTGCGGGCGGGAAGAAATTCAGCCTGCTCGACGGCCTTTACCCGTTCGACGGGTTCCCCGCACTGAAAGATCCCGTGCTCGCGGGAGCGGGAGTATTCTCACTCGGGATATTTCTGTCGCTCGCGGTCTCGAGGATCATATACGACATCTCGTACGGTGCTCCAGAGAGCGCCGCGGGATATGTCGACATCGCCGCCGGGTATCTCACCGACATACTAACCGGAGCCGCGGTATTCACGGCAATATATTTCATCCTGAAGGCTGCGCTCCCGCGCGTGCTCCCGGCCGATGAACTTCGCCGGGACGGCGGCAGCGCCTGATGGCGGTTCAACATCAAAGACCGGAAACAAACTTTTTCATATAAAGAAAGGCAGAAAAAATGGAAAGATCATGGCTCGGACTCGAGGGTAAAACAGTCATCGTGACCGGAGGCGCGTCGGGCATCGGCCGCGCGACGGTAAATGAATTCCTGTCAGACGGCGCGAACGTCGTCGTGGCGGATATGAATCCCAACGACCCCGGTTTCGACACCGAAGGAAACTATATCTACGTAAGATGCGATGTCACGAAAAAGGACGAGATCGACGCCGTCATCGCCGCCGCGATGAAAAAGTACGGAAGGATCGACGTGCTCGTCAACAACGCCGGCATCAACATCCCGCGACTTCTCGTCGACCCCGACGGCAAATACGAGCTCGACGAAAACGTATGGGACAAGGTTATGAACGTCAACCTCAAAGGCCTCTTCCTCTTCTCTCAGGCCGCTGTCAGAGAGATGATGAAGGCGGGCTCGGGAGTCGTAGTCAACGTCTCGTCCGAGAGCGGACTCGAAGGCTCTGAGGGCCAGAGCGTATACGCGGCCACCAAGAACGCGGTCAACTCGCTCACCCGCTCCTGGGCTAAAGAACTCGGAAAGCACAACATCAGAGTAGTTGGCGTGGCGCCCGGCATACTCGAGGCCACCGGCCTTCGCACGATCTCATACGAGACCGCGCTCGCG
>JAEEGL012853033.1_pt1 | contig 24611 bp, 19 predicted proteins | sample 9134231 | NCBI WGS metagenome assembly JAEEGL01 (sample SAMN16246548, study PRJNA631951) | gut metagenome | biome: gut microbiome; feature: rumen; material: fiber-attached | host: Bos | place: Iran: Karaj | collected 2018-10
CAAGCACAACTGCTGGTCTGGATATCAACCGTCGCAAGTGTATCGTTGCTGAAGAAGAGACAGGTAAGACATCAAAGGACGGCGTATTCGCTGGTGGTGATGCCGTTACTGGTGCAGCAACAGTTATCCTTGCTATGGGTGCAGGTAAAGCTGCAGCTAAGGGTATTGACGAGTATTTGAGTAATAAATAATTATTTAAAATTATAAACATTTAAATATGTGATTGTTTTATTCAAATTATTCAAATATTAAGTCTGCATAAGGTACAATATTACTGTGTGAAGCGACTTTGAAAAACGTAAGTTCTTAGGTGTTGTATTTTAACACCTTAGAACTTCTACGTTTTTCACAGAGCGAGAGCGTTCGCAGAACACAGTGATATTGTACTGAGGGCAGACGTATGGGTGGACAATTTATGGTATATCAGAGTAGTGCGCAAAAAGCAGAAGATAATCATGGAACGGGGATAATGCTTATTGCTGTTGGAGCTATTGGCTTTATTGGGGATATCATCTTTTTTACCTTAAATCCAATGAACATGCCTCTTTTTAACAAATATTTATCTTGTGGTGTAATGGGAGCGTTATTCGTTCTTTTTTTTGTTATGGGAATCTTATCCGTAAAGACCTACAAGATATTTAGTGAAAAAGCCAAAGAGGAAAACTCAATGGTAAGTCAGGTCCGCGAATGGTGCGACAAAGAACTGACTAAAGAAAGAATCGAAGAAGACATCAGGTTCATCGACGAGGAAGATTCAGATTTTTCCGGAGATGATACAATGTATTTTAAGAGATGCGAATATATTAAGGACAGAATCTTAAGACAGTACGTTAATATTGATGAAGACTTATTGGACGACTTTGTTGATAAGTTTTATTCTGAGCTGTATGGAGATGAAGTTTGATTAGTATTGATATTTTATGTGTGGGCAAGATCAAGGAAAAGTATTGGAATGATGCTATATCAGAGTATTCCAAGAGACTATCCAAGTATTGTAAGCTCAAGGTAATAGAAGTAGCAGATGAGAAAACACCTGACAATGCTTCGCCTGCACTTGAAAAACAGATAAAGGATAAAGAAGGCGAAAGGCTGTTAAAGTATATAGATAATAAGGCATTTGTTATGGCATTGGCTATAGATGGCAAGCGCTATTCATCTACAGATTTCGCTGATTTTTTTGAAGAGAAAACTGTATCTGGTTTTAGCAAAATCCAATTCGTCATAGGTGGATCACTTGGACTATCTGATGATGTGCTTAAGGCTGCATCAGGTAAGATAAGCTTTTCTGATATGACATTTCCACATCAGATGATGAGAGTTATTTTGCTGGAGCAGATTTATCGTGCATACAGAATAATAAACGGAGAACCCTATCATAAATGAGTAGAATTACTGAAAGAACTATGCCTCTCACAATCGAGGAGATGCAGAATATTTTTGGGCAGCATGATAAGTACATTAGAAAAATAGAGGATACTCTTAGTGTTGAGATAATAGACAGAGATGGTGAGCTTCATATTATCGGAACAGCTGAGAATGTATCCAAAGCTTATGGTATAATAGGAGAGCTTTCTGATTTATCAAAGTCTAATTCAGATATTGAGGAGCAGAGTGTGAATTATGCAATTCAGCTCTCAGAGGATCCTTCTCAGGATGAGGAAGAAGTAGCCGGAAGCGTTCTTAGCCAGATTGATGGCGATGTTATCTGCCACACTATAAATGGAAAACCCATTAAGCCCAAGACTCTTGGACAGAAGAAATATGTTGATGCCATTAGGAAAAACATGATTGTTTTTGGACTTGGGCCTGCCGGAACAGGTAAGACATATCTTGGTATGGCTATGGCAATCACAGCTTTTCAAAAGGGCGAGGTTGAGAGGATTATCCTCACAAGGCCTGCGATAGAGGCTGGAGAGAAGCTTGGCTTTTTGCCTGGTGATCTTCAGAGTAAGGTTGATCCATATCTTAGACCCTTATATGATGCGCTTTACCAGATAATGGGTGCGGATAACTTTATCAAGAATATGGAAAAGGGACTTATCGAAGTAGCACCTCTTGCGTACATGAGAGGTAGAACCTTAGATAATGCTTATATCATTCTTGATGAGGCACAGAACACAACACCTGCTCAGATGAAGATGTTCCTTACCCGTATAGGATTTGGCTCAAAGGTCATAGTTACAGGTGATGCTTCGCAGAAGGATTTACCAGCTGATACCAAGTCTGGCCTTGATATTGCAAAGGCGGTACTTGAGAAAATCGATGATATAGCTTTTTGCAACCTTACTAGCAGAGACGTAGTCAGACATCCACTTGTACAGCAGATTGTTAAGGCATACGAGGACTTTGAAAAGAAGGGAAAAAACGAAAGCAAAGTAAAAGCAATTAAGAGGCGGGAAAGACATTAGTACTATGGAAAACAACGATAATCAGTTATTAAGTTCCATTTTTGATAGAAAAGAAGGACCAATGAAGTTTCTCTTTGGATCCATATTTTTCCTTACAGGAATTCTTGTTACAGCATTTTCATATCTGTATGGACTAAAAGTAGAAGCGATTATTAGAAATGGAATCACTGGCTTTTTGTGTGGGGGAATAATTGTCTACATGCTTGTTGATGCAAGCTCCAGAAAGCTTTTTTCCTATGACAATGGAACAAAGAGAGACAGATTTGTAATCGTATATTATCTTGGTCTTATTATTTCCTTGTGCTTACCAAAGATTGCAACAGAGAGCTGGCCTTATCTTTTTATATTCCTTTTACTTGGACTTTTTTCAACTAATGAGATTGGACTGTTTTCAGGATCATCACTTTTGATGTTTTCTGTTCTCCTTGAAAAGGAAGGAAGCTACGCTGAATTCTTCATGTACTTCATAGCTGGTGCTGTGATACTCGTGCTTTTAAGGGATCTTACAGAGACTACTAAGATAGGATTTCCTATCTTTATTTCAACGACCTTAATGCTTGTTCTGATAGTGGCTTATGACATACTTTTTCAGAACAGAACACTTAAGGCTACTATGCTTATTGTTCCTCTTGTGAACATTCTAGTAAGCATTATCCTTATGCTGATGCTGCTTAATATTTTTGGTGTCTACGTTATTCGTAAGAGTAATGACAGATACATGGATATCAACGATACAGAATATCCACTTCTTGTTCAGCTTAAGGAAAAGGATAAGGATGCATATTTCAGGGCAATTCATGTGGCATATCTTGCTGAGAGAATAGCTCTTGACCTTGATCTTAATGCCCGCGCTGTAAAGACAATGTCTTATTACAGTAAGATTGGCGTAATAGATGGTTCTTCCAAGTGGGAGGATGTGAAGCATTTTTATATTGAAAATAATTTCCCTGAGGAATCCATAAAATATCTTAAGGAATATATTGTTAATGATAGAAGTAAGCAGCTTTCTAAAGAAGCGGCTATAATATATATGAGCGAAACAGTTATAGCTTCAATTACTTATCTTTTCCAGAAGGATAAGAATACCAAGATAAACTATGATGAGCTTATCGATAAGGTATTTGCTCATAAGATGGAAAACAGAGAGCTGTATCACTATGATATTTCTCTTTACGAGCTTGAAAGAATGAAGGCTCTTATGAAGAAGGAGAAGCTTTATTATGACTTTTTACGTTGAGAATGAAACGGATGCAAAGTTCCCCTTTGATATCGAGGGCGTTGCAAAGAGAGTTTCAGAGGAAGTACTTAAGAGTGAAAACTGCCCTTATGATATGCAGATAAGTCTTCTTATCACCAATGATGAGGGCATAAAGGAAATGAATTCTGAGTTCAGGGGTATAGATTCAGCTACAGATGTTTTATCATTTCCTAATATCAGCTATGATGAGCCTGGTGATTTCTCTGTTTGCGAAGGCGAGCAGAAAATCGATATCACAGATCCTGAGAGTGGACTTATTGTTCTTGGGGACATCGTGATAAATGAAAGCAGAGTGAGAGAGCAGGCCGAAGAATATGGACACAGTCAGGAAAGAGAATTCGCTTTCCTTGTTGCTCACTCAATGCTTCATCTTTGTGGGTATGACCACATGGAGGAGGATGAAGCTAAAGTGATGGAACAGAAGCAGGAAGCTGTGCTTCAGACTCTTGGGATCACCAGGGATTAAAAGAATTTAACACAAAAGTTTTTTGGGTGGAGTTATGAATAAAAGCAGAAGAATAAGACCGGATTTGGTTCTTTCTTCCGGTATGTTTACAATTGGCGCAATGATGGTACTTTGTATCATTTTCTATATGATTACAGGAGCTGAAGGAGAGGGATATCTGTCTGCTCCTGTTGCTCTTTTTCTGATGGGTTATGGTATTCTTATTGCTTCCTTTGAGATTGTTACAAGGGATATGGTCAGAATACATCTGGCAAAGGGACACATGAAGGAGGCACAGAAAAAGTTAAGGCAGCTTATGCTTGTAAGCTTTGGAGTTGGTGCCGGCCTTGCTCTTTTATGCGCCGCTTTTTCAAGTGTTTTTGCAAATATGGTTTTTCATTCATCAAGGAGCTTCTATGTGCTTTTTGCAATAGCTCCTGTGCTTTTGTTTCTTGGCGTTCAGGGCGTTTTAAGAGGATATCTTGCAGGGGCTGGATTTTTGTCAGCTTCACTGTTTTCCAATGCGATTCTTGTTGTGATTACTTATGTTTTATTTATGCTGTTTTCAGGAGCAGCCTACAACTATGGATTAAAGGTGAATGCCCTTATGCACGTAGAAGATATAGCATCAGTATACGGAGCAATCGGTGCTGCCTTTGGAATAACTGTTAGCAGTCTTGTAAGCCTTTTATTTGTGATCGTAATGGTGCTTGTAAAGAGAAGAGAGCTTAAGAGATTGTCTGAGAACAGCATCATTGAAAAGACTACAAGAGATCATGGCTTTATGCTTGATCTTGTTCCAATGTTGCTTATATTTGGCCAGGGTGGACTACTTATGTTCATTGATGAATGTGTATATATGGCTGTGGCTGATTCCATACACTCATCTGAGAATAACATTTCCAACTGGGGAATCTATATTGGACAGTGCCTTGCGCTTACGGTGCTTATTCTGTTCTTTAGTGCTATTCCTTTTATAAAATCCTGGTATGGTGTGAAAATCAGCATAATCAAAAGGGACTTCAAGGCAGCAAGAGCTAAGATTCAGAATCTTATGCACTTTGAGGCTATGCTTATTTTCCCTATTGTTATATGGATTATGGTACTTTCAGGAACAATCACAGCTCTGATTTTTGGGAAAACCAATGTTTCTGCTGTAAATATGATAGTTCTTACATTGCCTATAGCACTTCCTGGCGCATTTCTGATTTTTCAGACATTCCTTCTCGTACAGCTAAAGAACAATATTCTTCTGACATTTAATGCTGTGCTTGGAATTGTTGTGCATATTGTAATTCTCGTTGTAATGTCCACAGCCTTTAAGTTTGGAATACATGCGTCAATGGCAGCATTCTTTGGAATGATTCTTATACAGGCTGTTCTTGGATTCTTCGAGCTAAAGGTTATGCTTGATTACAAGCAGGAGGTGGTTAGAAATATTTTAAAGCCTCTTCTTGCTGCTGGGTTATCAGGACTTCTTGCTATGATCATTGATAGAGCACTTGTTAATCTTATAGGAGAAGTGCTTACACTTATAATCGCACTTATTTTATCGTATCTGCTTTATATGGCTGCTCTTATTTTCCTTAAGAGTGTGAACAGATATGAGATTGAGAAAATGCCCTTTGGATATTACTTTGCAATTTTGGCAGATAGATGGCAGTGATTTAAGGAGACATTATATTGGCTAATGAGAGAAAAGTAATAGTTGCAGGTGGCGGAGCATCTGGACTTTGTGCTGCTATTGCTGCAGCAAGAGAGGGTGCGAAGGTCACTGTAATTGAAAAGTCTGATTGCTGCGGTAAAAAGCTTTCCATGACTGGTAATGGCAGATGCAATATTACGAACATAGATATGTCACCGGATGACTTTAATGAAGCAGCAAAAGGTAGAATGAAGAAATTTCTTCATAAATTTGGTGTGCAGAGAACTATGGACTTTTTTGAGTCCTTAGGTCTTGTTATGACGGATGAAGCAGGATACGTATATCCTATATCGGGACAGGCTGCCTCTGTTGTTAATTCCTTGTACAAGGAATGTGAGAGGCTGCAGGTCTCATTTTGTTATAATGAGCAGGTTAAAAAGATAATTCCTGACGGGAAATTCAGAGAGCCTCATTTCACTGTGAAAACTACTGCAAATGAATATGATGCTGACAGAGTTATTCTTGCTGTGGGAGGTCTGGCAGGTCCTAAGACCTGTATGGCTACAGGTGATGGATATTACATCTGTGAGAGCCTTGGCATGAAAAAGAAGGATACCTTCCCAGCTCTGACATCACTTATTGCTGAGGATGAAACTCTTCCACAGAACAAGGGCGTCAGAATGATGGCTACAGTTTCATTCATGATCGGTGATGGAGTGTTTGCATCTGAGTATGGAGAAGTTCAGATTACTGGAACTGGTATTTCTGGAATTCCAATTATGCAGGCTTCAGGACTTGTTGCCGAGCATTTGTCCAAAAACAGACCAGTTACAGCATCCATCAACTTTTTCCCTGAGTATAATGATGAGGCTTTTGAAAAGCTTGTTTCCAAAATGCTTTCGCTTCCGGGAGAGAGAAGACTTGGAGATTTGCTTGAGGGCTTTTGCAATCAGGAAATCAATGAAATGGTGCTAAAGAGAATGAAGCTTTCTCCTTCCATGAAGCTTAAAAATGTGGGGGAAGCAATGACAAAGTGCGTTCTCGAAAAATACCGTGATATAAGAATAGATATAACGGGTGTTTCTGACTATAAGAAAGCACAGGTTACAAGAGGTGGTATCAGCCTTGGAGATATAGATGACAATTGCCAGAGCATAGCAGTACCGGGAGTTTTTGTAATAGGAGAGCTTTTGGACGTTGATGGAAGATGCGGCGGTTATAATCTGCAATGGGCCTGGTGTAGTGGATATTTGGCCGGAGAGGCGGCAGGCTGCTTATGATTAGAGTTAATTCAATAAAATTTCAAAACAGTGGTTTTGAAAGACTTCCTGATAACAGGATAGAAAGAACACACAAGCTAAAAGAGAATTTAAAGAAAAAGGCTGCAAAGCTTTTGAAGATAAATGTTACTGATATTGGTGAAGTTATTATCAGGAAGCATTCCATTGATGCCAGGAAAAAGCCTGAAATCTTTGATCTTTACTCTGTTGATATAACTTTGGCTACAAAGGGCATGTCAGAGGAAAAGATAGTAAAAAAATCAGGCTGCAAAAATGCGCAGATAGTTTCAAAGAAGGGATATAGATTCCCTGTTAATAGAAAAGAAGATCAGCCTTTAAAAAGACTTACAGGTAAGGCGTTCTTCAGGCCAATAGTTATAGGTGCAGGGCCCGGAGGCCTTTTTTGTGCGTATCAGCTTGCTATGGCCGGATACTGTCCAATTGTTCTTGAGAGAGGCATGGACGTAGATAAGAGACTGGCTGCTGTAGAAGGCTTCTGGAACGGCGGCGCTTTAAATCCTAAGGGGAATGTTCAGTTTGGTGAAGGCGGAGCAGGTACATTTTCTGATGGTAAATTAAATACCATGGTCAAGGATAAGGAGGGCAGAGGCTATCACTGCCTTGAGATATTTGTAGATAATGGCGCTTACGAGGAGATTCTTTACGAATCAAAGCCCCACATTGGTACAGATGTTTTGAGAGATGTTGTTAAAAACATGAGAAAACAAATCATTAGATGTGGTGGTGAGTTCCATTTTGAAACTCAGGTTACTGAGCTTTTACTTGAGGAATCTAATGGTAAGAAGAAAATCAAAGGCGTAATATGCGATGATGGAAGAAAGTTCCTGGCTGAGGTTGTTGTCCTTGCTATCGGACACAGTGCTAGAGATACCTTTAAAATGCTAAAGGAATCCGGCATAAATATGGAGCCCAAGCCTTTTGCTGTCGGGCTTCGCGTTGAGCATCCTCAGAAGCTTATAAACAACTCGCAATATGGAATTGAGGAGTCAACAAGTCTTCCTCCGTCTCCATATAAGGTTACTGCGCAAAGTAGCAGCGGCCATGGAGTATATTCCTTCTGCATGTGCCCGGGCGGATATGTTGTTAACGCTTCTTCTGAAGAAAAGAGAATTGCTGTTAATGGAATGAGCTATTCAGGACGGGATGGCAAGAATGCCAACAGTGCTATAGTTGTAACTGTTGATACCAAGGACTTTGGCGGAAGTGATGTCCTTTCCGGCGTTGAATTCCAAAGACGCTTAGAGGAAAGTGCATACGAGATAGGACAGGGCAAGATTCCTGTTGAGTATTTTGACGATTACAGAGCTGGTATAGACTGTCTTAAGAGCAATAAATCAGATGACGAGGTATTAGCTGATATTGAAAAGCATTCTGCTTCAAATAGGAACACCCCTACAATAAAGGGTGACTACAACTATGCGCCACTTCACAGACTCCTTCCAATAGAGATTGGATCTTCTATTGTTGAGGGCATGGAGCACTTTGGAAGAATGATAAAGGGCTTTGATAGTGATGAAGCAGTCTTTTCCGGTGTAGAGTCCAGAACATCATCACCTGTAAGAATTAACAGAGACGAAGCTCTTGAAGCAATTGATATTGAAGGTCTTTATCCCTGCGGAGAAGGTGCTGGATATGCGGGCGGAATTACTTCTGCTGCAATGGATGGAATGAAGGTTGCTGAGCAGGTTGCAATTCACTATTATTCAGCTAAAGACCAGATACGAAAAGAAATGGCAGAGAAAAGAACTTCACTGTCTGTAGATGAAAAGAAAAAGCTTGATACTGAGCTTTTTAACAGGGTAATCAGCTCTGATTATTACAAAAACGCAGAGGATATCCTTGTTTTTAGCAGTACTGACGAGGAAACAGATACCAAACGAATAATTGAAAAAGCATTATCAGATGGTAAGCGTTTATACTGTCCCAAAATAACAGTTAAAACCCAGAGGGCGATGGAATTTGTTAAGATTTCTTCAATGGATGATTTTACAGAAGAAACTTATGGAATAAGCGAACCTGCCTACAAAAAGGAGCTTGTATACAGCAAGGCAAGCGCAAGCGGCCTTCTTTTACTTCCTGGTCTTTGCTTTGACAATAAGGGAAACAGGATTGGATATGGCGGAGGATTTTACGATAGATTCCAAAAACGCTTTTTTAAAGAAATCCAAGATGGTATTATAAATAGCATAGCTTTGGCCTATAGCTTTCAGGTCGAGAGTAATGACTTATCATCATTTATGAATGAGGATGATATTAAGGTCAAAGCCATAATCACAGATAAAGAAACAATTACTTGTAACTGACAACTGGCTGTAGGAGATCTTTACATGAGTGATAACTTGAAAAACGAGATTGGTGCAATTGGGAAAAGAGCTTTTGATGCTAAGTATTTAGCTGGAAAGCTTAGTAGTGATGATAAGAACAGAATTCTTCTTGATGTTGCTAAAGCGCTTGAAGAGTCTGCAAAAGAAATTATCGCTGAAAATGATAAGGACATTGAAGCTGCCAAAGAAAATGGAATGCATGAAGGCCTTGTAGACAGACTTCGCTTAAATGATTCCAGAATTAAGGATATGGCAGAGGGAATAAGGCAGGTTGCTGGGCTCCCTGATACTATTGGAGAGACAATCGATAGTTGGAAGCTTGAGAATGGCCTTGATATTAAAAAGGTCAGTGTTCCCCTTGGAGTAATTGGTATCATTTATGAGTCCAGACCAAATGTAACTGCCGATGCCTTTGCGCTTACCTTTAAATCAGGTAATGTAGTTGTATTAAAGGGCGGCTCTGATGCAATCAATTCCAATAAAGCTATCACAAAGGTCATAAGAGAAGCCATTGAAAAGGATGGCTTTAATCCGGATTTCATTCAGCTTATTCCATTTACAGACAGAAGCGCTGTCAATGAGCTTTTGACCTTAAGAGAGTATGTTGATGTTATTATTCCCAGAGGTGGAGCTGGACTTATCAGATTCGTCTGTGAGAACAGTAAGATTCCGGTTATAGAAACTGGTAGCGGAAACTGCCACATCTATATCGATGAGTTTGCTGATCTTGATAAGGCACTTCCTATAATTGTTAATGCGAAGACTCAGAGAATCGGCGTTTGTAATGCGGCTGAATCTCTTGTTGTGCATGAAAAGATAAAGGATAAGTTCCTTCCTCTTTTATCAGATGCCATGAGAGAAAATAAGGTTGAATTAAGAGCTGATTCAGAGTCTATTTCACTTCTTCCTGAAGCAAAAAGTGCTACAGAAGAGGACTTTGGTAAAGAGTATCTTGATTACATTTTATCTGTAAAAACAGTTAAGAATGTCGAGGAAGCAATAGCGCACATCAATAAATACAATACAGGTCATTCCGAGGCTATTATCACTGAGAACCAGGATAATGCCAAGGCATTTCTTGAAGGTGTAGATGCTGCCTGTGTTTATGTCAATGCATCCACCAGATTTACAGATGGTTTCCAGTTTGGCTTTGGCGCCGAAATAGGAATCAGTACGCAGAAGCTCCATGCAAGAGGACCTATGGGTCTTAAGGAGCTCTGCTCATATAAATATCAGATAACAGGAGACGGTCAGGTTAGACCTTGATTTTATGAAAACAAAAGAAGAAATACAGAAGTTAAGAGAAGACATCATTGAAGTATCACTAGACTTATTAAAGCAGGGACTTATTGTCAGAACCTGGGGGAATATCAGCGCAAGACTTGATGATGAACATTATGTAATAACCCCAAGTGGAATTAAGTATGAGGACCTTGAGCCCTCAATGCTTCCAATAGTAAATATAGCAGATGGAAGCTATGAAGGCGACTTTAAGCCTTCAAGTGAATTCATGGTTCATTCAGCAGTTTACAAGGCAAGAAAAGATGCCGAGTTTGTTATCCATACGCACCAGACCTACGCAACCTGTGTGGGAGCTCTTGGAAAAAAGAGACTTAAGTCTGAAAAGAAGGATTTGAAGATAATCTTCCCTGTTGCTGAGTATGCGCTTCCTGGAACAGAGAAGCTTGCGAACAACGTATCAGAAGCCATTGGTAAATGCGATGAGACAAAAAGTGTTATCATGGCAAACCATGGATCAGTAAGCTTTGGAAGAACCTCAGAGGATGCAGTAAATGAAGCCCTTACTCTTGAAAAGGCATCTAAGGAATTCATCTTTAGCAGCTGTAAAACAGAGATAGAGTTTGGCCTTGATGAAGGCTTTAGCAGCTACTTAGAGGATGGCGAGATTAAGTACAAGAATCCTGGAACTCCTGAGAGAATAAAGCTCATTCATAAAGAAATCTATTCAAAGAGACCTGACGTTAAATATATTTTCCATAACAAATCTGATGCGGTTATGACAATATCAAGACGTGTAAATCACATGAAACCACTTCTTGATGACTTTGCTCAGATAATCGGAACTGGTGTCAGAATCCCAACTTCTGACGTAATGGCGCTTCAGATAAAGAAGAATATTAATGTTGTATTTGGACACAATGATGGCGCTTACTGTCTTGGGACTAGCGAAGATGAGGCCAGAGCAGCAGCTATAGTTCTTGATAAGGGCTGTATTGCGCACATTGCTGTTATTCGTTTTGGTGAAGGCAGATTCCTATCATTTTTTGACTGCCTTAAGATGAACAGAAATTATAGGAAAAATTACAGCAAATTGGCAGAAACTGTGAACGAATAATTGTAAATTTTCTTTTCACTAATTGTTATATTATGCTAAACTATTGTTATAAATCTTTTACTAAAGAGGTGACGGGTTATGGCAAAGACAACAAAAAAGAGTTCCTATGTAGCATATGTTGCCAGTTATACTTCCGGCTCCAAGGATAACTATGGTATCCGAATCTACGACGTAGATATGGAGAAGGGACGAATGACAGAAAAAGAGAAGGTTATGATTACTAACTCTTCTTATATCGCTCTGTCTCATGATAGAAAGACTTTATATTCAATCACTGATGCAGGTGTTGAGGCTTATCACATCGAGGCTGACGGTAGCCTTACAATCATCAACAAGGCATCCATAAATGGTATGCGTGGCTGCTACCTCAACATGGATCAGGATGACAGGTATCTTGTTTGTGCTGGTTACCATGATGGTAAGGTAACTATCCTTAAGCTCAACGACGATGGCAGCATCGGCGAGATCACTGATGAGAAGTTCCATAAGGGACTTGGCACTATTGCAGGAAGAAATCATACTCCTCATGTACAGTGCCTTAAGGTTACTAAGGACAATAAGTATCTTTTAGCTGCTGACCTTGGTATGGATAGAGTTAACGTATACAGATTCGATACAGAAAAGGGTAAGATTTCAGATATCGATGTAATTCACTGTGATCAGGAGTCATCACCCAGACACATGCAGTTCTCAGCTGATGGAAGATTCCTCTACGTTGTATTTGAACAGCAGTGCAGTATAAATGTTTATATGTATACTGAGACTAACGGAATTCCTTCCTTTGAGGAGATCCAGTCAGTTCAGAACTCTGAGGAAAAGGATACAATCGGTGTAGCAAGCAGCGCACTTAAATTCTCAGATGATTACAACTATCTTGTAAGCTCTGTTGCTGGTGAGAACAATGCAATTATTTACAAGGTTGATAAGGAATCAGGTCTTCTTACCAAGAAGATCGAGCTTCCTGTATCCGGTGCTTATCCGAAGGATGTCAGCCTTTTCCCTGATAATAAGCATTTGGTTTCACTTAATCAGGAGTCCAACACATTGACATTCTTTAACGTGAACTTTGATAACAACACTCTTGTTATGAACGGACCTGAACTTCCTGTTGAGAGACCTAACTGTATTGTGTTCCATAAGCTTTAATAGTTAAATTTAAAAAGATAAAGCAGGAATTTTTGAGAGGACTCGAAATTCCTGCTTTTTTTATAAATTGTGTTTTGAGGAGAATATGAAAAATGGGCGGATCGGTTTTTGGAAAAAATATTACAGTTTCCACCTGGGGAGAGTCGCATGGAGCTGCTCTTGGGGCTGTAGTTGATGGGGTACCTGCTGGAATAGAGCTTTGTGAAGAAGACATCCAGAAGCTCCTTGATAGGAGAAAGCCTGGAACATCAAGTGTTACTACACCCAGAAAGGAAGACGATAAGGTTAAAATCTTATCTGGTGTTTTTGAAGGAAAAACCACGGGAACACCGATTTCAATGATGGTTGAAAACACCTCACAGAAATCGGGAGATTACAGTGAGATAGCATCTTATTACAGACCTGGTCACGCAGACTACGGTTTCGATTCTAAATATGGATTCAGGGATTACAGAGGCGGTGGAAGATCCTCTGGTAGAGAGACTATTGGAAGAGTATGCGCTGGCGCTATCTGTAAGAAGCTTCTTTCACAGATGGGTATAGAAGTTTTTGCATATACTCGAGCAATTGGCGACATAGAAATGGATCCTTCCAAATTTGATAAGGAACAGATACTAAAGTCTGTGACTGCAATGCCCGATAAAGATGCTGATGAAAAAGCAGTAGAATTTATAAACGAATGTAGAAGCAAGGGTGATTCTGTCGGCGGTGTAATAGAGTGTGTTATAAGGAAAATGCCAGCAGGTGTTGGAGAGCCGGTGTTTGATAAATTTGATGCATCTCTTGCTAAGGCAGTTATGAGTATTGGCGCAATTAAGGCTGTTGAAATAGGTGATGGCTGCCTTGTTTCCAAAATGCTTGGCTCTGAGAATAATGATGAGTTTGGCATGGATGGTCAGAATGTTATTAAAAAGACAAACCATTCAGGCGGAATCCTTGGTGGTATAACAGATGGATCAGATATAGTACTTAGAGCTTATGTTAAGCCAACTCCCAGCATTTCTTCCAAACAACAGACAGTAAATAAGTCTGGCGAAGAAATTGAAATCAGTATCGGCGGACGTCACGACCCTGTTGTTGTGCCAAGGGCAGTAGTCGTGGTTGAGTCTATGTGCGCAATTACAGCACTTGATCTTCTGATGTCAAATATGCATTCCAAGGCTGATTCAATCATAAACTTCTATAGGAATGTTACTTTATAACGTGTTTATAAAAATTTTATGTATTTTTTTTTCATTTCGATATATACTAGTAATGAATATTTTTTTTATGGGGATGTTTTAATTTGAGGGCAAACACGTTACAGATGGGGCCAACTTTCAGAGACAAGCTCACTGAAAAGGTCAAAAAATTTAATAGAAAGCATAAAAGACTAAAGCTTTTTGGAATGGCTTTTGCTATGCTTGCGCTCACTGTTTATGATATTGGCATTCATTTTGGCCACAATATCAAGAGGTATACATGCCTTGCCAGTGTGCTGTTTTTCTTTGTTGCAAGCAGTAGCTTTACCTATCCGGAAGCTTTTACGCTTAATGTAAGCTTTGTATCTGAGGATGATTCAGAGGACTTAGAGACAGAGACACTTTATACTGCAGATACACTTGAGGAGACTGCATCCGAATCAGATGCGGTTCTCGCTGAGGTTAAAGAAATTGATCCAGAGATAATGGTTACACCTGATGCTGTTTCTTCAGAATATGAAGAGGCAACTGACGAGCAGATTTCTTACGAAGAACTTGACCTTGATAATGTAGAAGAATTCGAGGTTGTTGAAGAACCTACAGTTACAGACGATTATAAATTCGATCCTAATGACTGGAGACTTATACTTGTAAATAAGCAGCATCCGATTCCAGAGGACTATGAATTCCCCATGGGAAGCATTAATTCAACAATGTGCTGCGATGAGAGAGTAATTGCACCACTTAAGTCAATGCTCAAGGCAGCTTCTGATGATGGAATTGGACTTGTTATCTGTTCTCCTTACAGAGATTCAGAGAGACAGGAAGGACTTTTTGCCAGAAAGATAAATTACTATATGGATGCGGGATTGTCCTATATGGACGCATACAACCTGTCTTCACAGGCAGTTACAGTTCCTGGATCATCCGAGCACCAGATGGGACTTGCGTTTGATATCGTATGTGGTGGACATTATGAGCTTGATGATGCTTTTGGTGATACCGCAGCAGGCAAATGGCTTGCAGACAACAGCTACAAATATGGCTTCGTTGTCAGATATCTTAAGGGTAAGGAAAACATAACCAGTATCGAGTATGAGCCTTGGCATTTCAGATATGTAGGTATCGAAGCTGCAACGATAATGCATGATGAAAACTTGTGCTTGGAAGAATTCTGGGACAATTACATGTATGAATAAAGTTTAAGGGGCTGTCTTGATTGACAGCCTTTTATTGTAATATAATGTTTTGAAATATTTTTAATGAGGTAAGTAATGTATAAGATATTAAAAAAAGAAGGAAGAGCTAAGAGGGCGTCCTTTGAAACAGTTCATGGTACTATTCAGACTCCTGTATTCATGAATGTGGCTACAGTTGCTGCTATTAAGGGTGCAGTATCTACAGAGGACCTTGAGCAGATCGGAACTCAGGTAGTTCTTTCTAATACCTATCATCTTCATTTAAGACCAGGTGATGATGTTATTTACAAAATGGGTGGTCTTCATAAATTCATGAATTGCAAACAGCCGATTCTTACTGATTCTGGCGGATTCCAGGTATTCTCACTTTCAGAAAACAGAAAGATAAGAGAAGAAGGTGTTTATTTCAAATCACATATTGATGGACACAAGCTTTTCATGGGGCCTGAGGAGAGTATGAGAATTCAATCTCATATTGCATCAACTATAGCAATGGCTTTTGATGAATGTCCTTCTGCCAGAGCTGACCATGATTATGTGAAAATGTCAGTGGATAGAACAACCAGATGGCTTGAGCGTTGCCAGAAGGAGATGAAGAGACTTAACTCTCTGCCAGACACTATCAATAAGAATCAGCTTTTGTTTGGTATAAATCAGGGTGCGATTTTTGATGATCTTCGTATTGAGCATGCAAAGAGAATTTCTGACATGAACCTTGATGGATATGCTGTCGGTGGTCTTGCAGTAGGTGAGACTCACGAGGAAATGTATCATGTACTTGAACAGGTTGTACCTTTCCTTCCTGAGGATAAGCCGACATACCTTATGGGTGTTGGAACTCCTGCCAATATATTAGAGGCAGTTGATAGAGGAATTGACTTCTTTGACTGCGTATATCCCAGTAGAAACGGTAGACATGGACATCTTTATACCAAGAAGGGACACATCAATCTCATGAATGCCAAATATGAGCTTGATGACAGACCGATTGAGGAGGGATGTAATTGTCCTGCCTGCAGAAGATATTCAAGAGGATACATCAGACATCTACTCAAGTCTGGAGAGATGCTAGGAATGAGACTCTGTGTTCTTCATAACCTTTACTTCTACAACCATTTAATGGAAGATATAAGGCTTGCTCTGGATGAGGGAAGATTTGCTTCCTTCAAGAAACAGACACTTGAATCCTTCCTGGAATATGACAGCGCAGAGGCTTTGGAGAGATATGATATAGCCAAGGGCTGGAAAAAAGGTTAAAAAAGGACAACAGAGGATAAAAAAGCACACTTGTTTTCAAGTGTTATTAATTGTAAGATATTCATTGTTTATAAAAGATATGTATTTTGGAGGTTTGTATGAATTTTAGTAATCTTATGCTTCTTGATGCAGCATCAGGAGCAGCTGCAGGGACTAGCAGTCTGTTTATCATCGTTATTTACATTGCGATCTTTGCAGTTCTTTATTTTGTAATGCTTCGCCCTCAGCGTAAAGAACAGAAGCAGAAGGCTCAGCTTTTATCACAGCTTGCTGTTGGTGACAGCGTTAGAACTACTGGTGGTTTCATCGGAACAGTTATTGATATCGATGATGAGACTTCAACTGTTATCGTTGAGTTTGGTAACAACAAGAACTGCCGTATTCCTATGGTTAAGGATGCAATCGTTGAGGTTGAGAAGCCTGAGGATGCAGTTAATAAGGACAACGCAAAAGAAGAGAAGTCTAAGTAAGTTGTAAAGAGGACAACTATGTCCGTATTATAAAGTGGATAAGCCGGCAGTAATTGTTTATTTGCCGGCTTTAACTATAGTATGAGGAGAATAGTATGAAGCTGAATATTACTTGTATTGCCGGTGACGGAATCGGACCGGAAATTGTTACTGAAGCTAGAAAAGTTCTTGATAAGGTTTGCGAGATCTATGGTCATGAGATTGTTTATACAGATGTTTTGATGGGCGGCTGTTCTATTGATGCTTATGGCGTTCCGCTTACAGATGAGACTATCGAAACCTGTAAGAAGGCTGATGCTGTTCTCATGGGCTCTATCGGTGGTGATACCAATACATCACCCTGGTATAAGCTTGAGCCATCTAAGAGACCCGAAGCTGGTCTTCTGAAAATAAGAAAATCCCTTAATCTTTTTGCAAATTTAAGACCTGCTTTCCTTTATCCTCAGCTTAAGGACGCTTGTCCTTTAAAGGAAGAGACTTCTGAGAAGGGCTTTGATCTTTTGATCATGCGTGAGCTTACTGGTGGTCTTTACTTTGGTGCCAGAAGCACAGAGACTGTGGATGGTGAGCTTGTTGCTACTGATTCTCTTGTATATAAGGAGAGCGAGATCAGAAGAATTGCAATTAAGGCTTTTGACGTGGCAATGCAGAGATCCAAGAAGGTTACAAGTGTAGATAAGGCTAACGTACTTGATTCCTCCAGACTTTGGAGAAAGGTTGTTAATGAGGTGGCCAAGGACTATCCTGAGGTAGAACTTGAGCACATGCTTGTAGATAACTGTGCTATGCAGCTTGTTAAGGATCCTTCACAGTTTGATGTTGTACTTACTGAGAATATGTTTGGTGATATCTTATCTGATGAAGCCAGCATGGTAACTGGATCAATTGGTATGCTTCCCAGCGCTTCACTTAATGAGACCAAGTTTGGCTTATATGAGCCCAGCCATGGAAGTGCACCTGACATTGCAGGAAAGGACCTTGCAAATCCTATTGCTACTATATTGTCAGCAGCAATGATGCTTAAATATTCCTTTGGACTTGATAAGGAAGCTCAGGCCATCGAGGATGCAGTTAAAAAGACACTTGAGGATGGCTATAGAACCGGAGACCTTGTTCGGCCCGGCGAAGAAATATCAGAAGATAAAAAATGCGGTTGCCGCAGAATGGGAGATTTGATTGTCGAGAGAATCAAGTGAAAAAGAATCTTATATAGGATTATATAAATATCTTCCACAGGAACCAGTAGATATGGCTGTAGTACTGACGCTAATTCTTATGTCGTTTTACTACGTGTGGAGGGTAGCTTATATTACGCCCTGGTATGATGAGCTTTATACTTATTACTACTTTATAAGCAGAGGCCCTTTGTATGCTGCGATACACTGGCCACTCCCTAATAACCATGTGGGATATTCTGTTTTAGCATCTATATTTGATTTGTTTGGTAACTCATACATAGGGCTTAGGGGAGTATCCTTTATATGTGCGATATTTAACCTTTTTGCTGTATATAGAATAAGCAGGAGATTCATGCAGGAATGGATAGCCTATTCTGTGATGATACTCTATTTTATATGTATGCTTGTAAATGACCTCTCTGTTCAGGGGAGAGGATACACACTTGCTACATCATGCTTATTGGTTTGTATAAGAGAGATCATTATTATATGTAGAAAAGAGAGCGACAGGATAATTGATTACGTTCTTTTTGGAATGTCGCTTGTGCTTGGACTTTATACAATACCGAGCAGCATTTACTGGGTTATGCCAACATGCTTTGCTACAGGAATTTTCCTTGTTGTTAATGGAGTTAGATCCTTAAATAATAGGGAGAAAATCTGGAGTAACAGATATTTTAAAAAGCTAAAGAAATTCATTATATCAGGACTGATAGCTGCAGGTGCAGTACTAGCTTTATATGGAATTATTTGGCTTGCCATTGGATCAAACCTCCTTGTTAAGGATGAAGCATCTGCTTTCTTTGGAATGGGACATGCGGATGTCATACTTCATCATCCATTAAAGGCAGCTTTTAGAGGCATAGAGTATATGCTCTCTCAGCCATATATTCAGAGTGTTCCCAGAAATGGATATCTTGGAAGCCTTTGGAACTGGATTAAGGCACTTTCAGGATATATGTATCCGATTAAGTGGCAGATAACAGTAATTATAGTATTACTTGGCGTAGTTTTACTGATTATTGAGTGCATAAGGCATTTTGAGAACAGCAGAACTATATTTTCACTTATTATTATCATGAATGCTGTAGGCTTTCTTTTGATAATGATAATTCAGGCGAAGCTTCCATATTACAGAGTTTTTAGCTACATTGGTATTGTTACAGCTGTTTCTTGTGGAATTGTTCTTGAACATATTCATGAGAGAATCCTGTGGCTGCTTGGGGATAAGCTTAAGAATTTCAGATTTACTGGATTTTTACCGCTGATTCCTGCTATAGTAGTAACAATATTCGCTATATTCATGTTTCTTGATGCATCATATTTTGCTCAGCATGGGTCAAGAGAGGCCAATTGCTACAATGCTTTGTTTGTCATGAATCCTGATGCAAACAAAAAGCTTTGTGTAATGGACTGTGATCAGCAGTATCTACTTAAGTTTGGCTGGGGAATTGAATGTGAGAACATAGATCCAACAGGATGTGACTACGTTCTCATCGACAGGAATATGATGGAACCCAATTATAAAGGTGCGGATTTTTGGAAATTCTATCAAAACCATGAAACTATTGATTGGGATACTTTGATGGAAGATTACTATGTTTTTTACGAAAATGAAAATTTCGTATTATATAAAAGATAATGAAAGGTAGGAGATTATTATGAACAGTGATCGCGTAATGGAAGGTTTACAACAGGCACCTCACAGAAGTCTGTTTAATGCTCTTGGCTTTACAGCTGAGGAGAGAAAGAAGCCCCTTATCGGTATTATTAGCTCACAGAGTGAGATTGTACCCGGACACATGGAACTCGACAGAATAGCTCAGGCTGTTAAGCTTGGCGTTGCTGAAGCAGGCGGTATGCCCGTTATTGTTCCTGCAATTGCTGTTTGTGACGGTATTGCCATGGGACATGTAGGAATGAAGTATTCTCTTGTAACAAGAGATCTCGTTTGTGACAGTACTGAGTGTCTTGCAATGGCTCATGCATTTGACGGAATGGTTATGATCCCTAACTGCGATAAGAACGTTCCCGGAATGCTTATGGCTGGAGCAAGAGTTAATATTCCTACTATTTTCTGCTCTGGCGGTCCTATGAGGGCTGGACGTGTTAATGGTAAAAAGCGTTCTCTTAGCTCAATGTTCGAGGCTGTAGGAACCTATTCAGCTGGAAAGATGACAGAGGATGAGCTTAATGAGTTCGAGGAGAAGGTTTGCCCTACATGTGGCTCCTGCTCAGGTATGTACACAGCTAACTCCATGAACTGCCTAACAGAAGCAATCGGTATGGGACTTAGAGGAAATGGAACTATTCCTGCTGTATACTCAGCTAGAATCAGACTTGCAAAGAATGCAGGCTACCAGATCATGGAGCTTGTTAAGAAGAATATCTGCCCCAGAGATATCATGACTAAGGAAGCATTTGAGAATGCCCTTGCTATGGATATGGCTCTTGGATGCTCAACAAACACAATGCTTCATATTCCTGCTATTGCACATGAAGCAGGCGTTGAGATCAATATGGAAATGGCAAATGAGATTTCAGATCGTACACCTAACCTTTGCCATCTTGCTCCTGCTGGCCCTACATACATGGAGGACCTCAATGAGGCAGGCGGAATCTATGCAGTTATGGCTGAGCTTGCAAAGAAGAATCTCTTACATACAGACCTTCTTACATGCACAGGTAAGACTGTAGGAGAGAACATTGCAGGTGTTAGAAATCTTGATCCTGAGGTTATCAGACCTATTGATAATCCTTACATGCCTAACGGTGGTATTGCTGTACTTAAGGGTAACCTTGCTCCTGATACAGGTATCGTTAAGAGATCTGCCGTTGTTCCTGAGATGATGGTTCACGAAGGACCTGCAAGGGTATTCGACTGTGAAGAGGATGCAATTGCTGCAATCCTTGGTGGAAAAATCGTAGAAGGCGACGTTGTCGTTATCAGATATGAAGGACCTAAGGGCGGCCCTGGAATGAGAGAAATGCTCAATCCTACATCAGCTATTGCTGGTATGGGCCTTGGCTCAACAGTTGCTCTTATCACAGATGGACGTTTCTCTGGTGCAAGTAGAGGAGCTTCAATCGGACACGTTTCACCTGAAGCTGCTGTAGGTGGGCCTATTGCCCTTGTTGAGGAAGGCGATATTATCTCAATTGATATCAACAAGAATCAGCTTAACATGAAGGTTTCAGATGAGGAGCTTGAAAAGAGAAGAGCTAAGTGGCAGCCCAGAGAGCCCAAAATCACAACAGGTTATCTTGCTAGATATGAGAAGATGGTTACAAGTGGTAACAGAGGAGCTATCTTAGAAGTTAAATAAAAGCTTTTCTTTGAAATAGGAGAAGTGGTCACAAAAATGTGACAAATGAGGATTTTTGAAAAAAGGAGCAATCTATATGCAGTTGACAGGAGCGCAGATAGTTCTTGAGTGCCTGAAGGAACAGGGGGTTGATACCGTTTTTGGTTATCCGGGCGGAACTATTCTTAATGTATATGACGAATTATATAAGCAGCAGGATCAGATTTTCCATATTCTGACATCACATGAGCAGGGTGCTGCTCATGCTGCTGATGGCTATGCCAGAGCTACTGGTAAGGTTGGAGTTTGTCTTGCAACCAGTGGACCGGGTTCTACAAATCTCGTAACAGGTATTGCAACAGCTTACATGGACTCAGTACCGATTGTAGCAATTACCTGTAACGTAAATTTGCCTCTTCTTGGTAAGGATTCCTTCCAGGAGGTTGATATTGCAGGCATTACTATGCCGATTACAAAGCATGGCTATATCGTAAAGGATGTTAAGCAGCTCGCTGATACTATCCGCAAGGCATTTAATATTGCGAGAAGTGGACGTCCTGGCCCTGTTATCGTCGATATTACAAAGGATGTAACAGCAAATAAGTGCGATTATAAGCCTGCAAAGGAAGAGGATTACGAAGAAGAGCTTCTCTATACAGCTGATGATATCAAGCAGGCTGTTAAGATGATTGAGCATTCAAAGAGACCCTTCATCTATGTTGGAGGTGGCGCTGTAATTTCAGGTGCTGAGGAAGAGCTGCTTACTTTTGCTGAGAGAATTCAGGCTCCTGTATGCGACACTCTTATGGGTAAAGGTGCATTTAACGGACATCACAGCCTTTATACCGGAATGATCGGTATGCATGGTACAAAAACTTCTAACTTTGGCGTTAGTGAGTGTGATCTTCTTATTACTCTTGGTGCGAGATTCTCTGACAGAGTTATTGGTAATGCCAAGACCTTTGCTAAGAAAGCAAAGATTTTGCAGATCGATGTAGATGCTGCTGAGATAAATAAGAACATAAGAACTGACTTCTCAATTGTAGGAGATCTTAAGGAAGTACTATCTCTTATAAATGATAAGCTTACTCAGCAGAGCCATACCGAATGGATTAACCATATTAAGGAATATGAGAAGAGCTTCCCTCTCAATTACGATAAAAAGGCGCTTACATGTCCTTATGTAATTGAGACACTTGATAAGCTTACGGATGGCGAGGCAATTGTTTGTACTGATGTAGGACAGCATCAGATGTGGGCTGCTCAGTACTATAAGTACAAGCACCCCAGGAGCTTTTTGACATCAGGCGGTCTTGGAACAATGGGATATGGTCTTGGTGCTGCTATCGGTGCAAAGATGGGAAGACCTGATAAGATCGTTGTAAATGTAGCTGGTGACGGATGCTTTAGAATGAACATGAACGAGCTTGCAACAGCTAGCAGATACAATATTCCTATAATTGAAATCGTAATAAATAACCAGGTGCTTGGAATGGTTAGACAGTGGCAGACACTTTTCTATGATAAGCACTATTCAAACACTGTCCTTAAGGATAAGGTTGATTATTGCAAGGTAGCTGAGGGACTTGGCTGTATGGCAATAAGGGTAACCAAGAAGGACGAAGTTGAGCCTGCACTTAAAAAGGCAATTAATGCAAAGGGGCCGGTTCTTATTGACATCGCAGTAGACCCTGACGAAAAGGTATTTCCGATGGTTCCTGCCGGTGCATCAATAAGTGAAGCATTTGATGCGAAGGATCTCGCAGGAAAAGAGAGAGCGTAAGATCCGTATACCGGATATGGTATGACAAAGAGGGGACTATTAAATCTAATTTTGGGACTTTCAATTCTTCTTTTGGCGGGATTGTATGTTCTGATGGGATATTATTATCAGGGAAGCTTTAGCTATGGTACATGGATAAATGGGGTCTATTGTACTGGTAAATCTGTTGATGAAGTCAACGAAGAGCTAAAGAAGACAAATACTTACAGTGGTGTGATCATTACCTCTGAGGATAATAAGAAGTATTTTGTTGATGCTTCTGCCATTGACTATCATGCTGAATATAAAGATGAATTGAATAAAATAATTGAATCACAGAATCCTTTGACCTGGGGGTTAAATTTCTTTACCTCCAGGGATAAGGACATTATTGGAGAAGTTACATTTGATGAGGATTTGCTTAGAGAAAGCCTCGATGAATGGGACATTTTCCATGCTGAAGAAGTACCGCTTTATGAGATTAAGCGCGACGAGAATGGCTATTATCTGGTAAACAATGATCGAAACATACCGGTATTTGAGACTTTCTATCACAGAACCAAGGAGGCTCTTTTAAATAAAGAGTTTGAGCTTGATTTAAGTGAAGATGCTGAGTGCTATAGAAAACCAAGTGAATCTCCAAGGGATGAGGAACTAAAAGAATTATATACTCACGTAGATGCAGCTCAGAATAAGAGTGTTAAGCTGGATCTTATGGGAGAAAACTTCTATCTGACCAAGGCCGATCTGTCAGAATGGATTGTTACTCTGGAAGAACTTGAAGAAGTAATGCCTGAGCCTTCTGAGAACGAGGTGGAACTTAATCCAGGAAAAGGCTTATTCCTTGCCGGAGATAAGGTTATCAAATTTCCTAAGGATTATCAGGTTCACGAGAATTTCATTACTGATAAGGACTCGAATGTCCTCGTAAAGTGTGATGAAATATACAACTTTATCAGCAAGAAAGCGAATGAGTACAAGACGGAGAATTGTATCAGCAGATTTATGGATGATGGCAATTCGAAGATTCTTGTAAGCGGAAGCAAGGATGGCGTTCTTTTTGATACAGAGAAGGAATATAATAACCTTCTCAATGCCATTAAGGACGGAATCCAGGATATAAGCATTACCGTTCCTGCAAAGAGCTTTGAAGTAGATGGCTCTGAGCTTGGAAGTGAATATATCCTCGTCGATATGGGGAATCAGCATCTTAGCTATTATAAGGATGGCAAACTGTCCATAGACTACGATATAGTAACCGGTAATACCGGCCGTGGAAGGGGTACTCCTGTTGGATTATTCCACGTTTATAACAAGAGATACCACACTATTTTGCGAGGAGATGATTACGCGTCTTACGTAAATTACTGGCTTGG
>JAEEGL010931775.1_pt1 | contig 24609 bp, 23 predicted proteins | sample 9134231 | NCBI WGS metagenome assembly JAEEGL01 (sample SAMN16246548, study PRJNA631951) | gut metagenome | biome: gut microbiome; feature: rumen; material: fiber-attached | host: Bos | place: Iran: Karaj | collected 2018-10
CGCCGTATTCCGCCGTGGCGGCGACGTTGCTCTCGCATCCCGCGGCGTAGAACGAGTGGACGAAGTAGACGTGGTCGCCGGTCTTCGTGTTTTTGAGTATGGGACACCTCTCGCCGAGGCCGGTAAGGACAAGGTCGTTCCAGCCCATGTGCGGGATCAGGTACCCCTCCGGGATCACGTCCGCGATGGGGCGTATCTCCCCTTTAATGAGGCCGAGGCCCCGGTGCTCGCCGTACTCGTACGATCTCTCAAAAAGAAGCTGCATCCCGAGGCAGACGCCGAGCAGAGGCGCGCCTCGCCCGGCGGCTTCCGTCACCGCCTCGCCGAGTCCCGTCGCGCGGAGCTTTTCCGCCGCGTCGCCGAAGGCGCCCACGCCGGGCAGGACCAGCTTCGGGGCTTCCCTGATCTTATCCGGGTCGGACTCGATCCTCGCCTCCTCGCCGACGTAGGCGAAGGACGAAACGAGGGAAAACAGGTTCCCTACGCCGTAGTCGATTATCGTTATCATGTCAGAGAGTCCCCTTGGTGGACGGGATCCGGTCGCCGAATCTCTCGTCGGGGGTCAGCGCCGCCCTGAGGGTCCGCGCCGCTGCCTTGAAGACCGCCTCCGCGACGTGGTGCGAGTTCTCGCCGTCCAGCAGGACGAAGTGGAGCGTAACGGAGGATTCTCTCACGAACGCCGCCCAGAACTCCCGCACAAGCTCGGTATCGAAGTCGCCCACCTTCTCCGTGGGGAACGGCACGTTGTAGCGGAGCACCGCTCTCCCCGAAACGTCCGCGGCGCACATTACCAGCGCCTCGTCCATGGGGAGGGTGACGGAGGCGTATCTCGTGATGCCCCGTTTGTCGCCCGCCGCCTGCGCCACGGCTCTGCCGAGGCAGATGCCCACGTCCTCGACGGTGTGGTGGTAGTCCACGTTCACGTCGCCGGCGCATTTCACCTCAAGGTCGAACCCGCCGTGGACGGAAAACAGCGTCAGCATGTGGTCGAGGAAGCCGCATCCGGTCGAAAGCGACGCTTTCCCCTCGCCGTCGAGATCGAGGGACAGATTTATATCCGTCTCTCCCGTTTTTCTCCAGATCTCCGATTTTCTCATATGATTCTCCCATCCGCCGTTTTTTGTAAAACGGCTCACGATCGGTATTGTTCAAGTAGATTTTACACCAAATTTTAGGATTCCGCAACCGTTTTTGAAGCGTCAGCGAGCTCGGACACGAATCTTTCCATGTCGGCGTCCTTCCCCACGGTGACACGGAGCCAGTCGCCGGTCCTCTCGCCGTCGAAGCGGCGGATCAGAACGCCGCGCCGCCTCAACTCGCTCTCGATCGCCGCGCCGGAGACCCCGGGCAGGCGGATAAACAGGAAGTTGGTCTCGGAATCGGTGACAATAAAGCCGATTTTTCTTAAAGCTGCCTTCGTTTTCTCCCGGGTGTCGCATATCTTTTTCACGTTCCCGGCGAAATACGCTCCGTCGGAGAGCGCCGCCTCCGCGGCGGCCGCCGCCATGCGGCTCAGATTGTACGGATTGGACGAAAACCGCAGCAGGTCGATATCCCGGATCAGCTCCGGGGAGGCGATGCAGTACCCCACGCGCCCTCCCGCCAGGGAGCGGGACTTGGAAAAGGTGCGGACGACGACGAGATTTTCGTACTTTTTCGTCAGGGGAACGCAGTTTCCCGCGGCGAAGTCGGCGTACGCCTCGTCGATCACGACCACACGCCCCGGATCGGCGCGAAGTATGCGCTCCACCGCGGCCTCGCCGAGGCGGATCCCCGTGGGGGCGTTGGGATCGGGGATCACCACAGCGCGGGAGGTGTTCTCGTAGTCCGCGGGGTCGATCGTAAAATCGTCCTTCAAGGGGAACGTCTCGTAGGGGATCGCGTAGAGGTCCGCCCAGACCTTGTAGAAGCCGTAGGTCACGTCCGGGAAGGCGGCTCCGCGGTCGGTGAAGAACGCGCGGAAACACCAGTCCAGTATCTCGTCGGAGCCGGCGCCTACCGTCACCATATCCTCCGTCACCCCGTGGCAGGACGCCAGGGCGCGCCTCAGGGACAGGTACTCCGGATCGGGGTAGAGGTTAAGATCGCCGATACATCCCGCCACCGCCTCCGCCACTGCGGGGGAAGGCGGGAAGGGCGACTCGTTGGTGTTGAGTTTCAGATATTTTCTGTCCCGGGGCTGCTCCCCCGGCACGTACGCCTTGAGCGAGCGGTATTTTTCGCTGAGAAAAATGCTCATTTTTCAGAAATCTCCTTTTTTCCTCTGGAGAGGGCAGATCGGGCGTGGGCCTCGAGCCCTTCGGCGCGGGCGAAGGCGGCGATGTCGTCCGCCTCTTTTGCGAGGGCGTCCGCGGTGTAGTAGGTGAACTGGGTCTTTTTGATGAAATCGTCCACGGAAAGGGGACTGGAAAATCTCGCCGTCCCGCTTGTGGGGAGGATGTGGTTCGGCCCCGCCATGTAGTCGCCCAGCGCCTCGGGACAGTTCCTGCCGAGGAATACGCTTCCGGCGTTGCGGATCAGATCAAGCACCGCGAAGGGATCGTCCACGAACAGCTCCAGGTGCTCCGGCGCGATGGTATTGGCGAGCGCCGCGCAGGCGGGGATATCCTGCAGGATCACGATCTTTCCTCTGTTGTCGACGGACGCGCGGGCGATCTCCTTCCTCGGGAGATCGGCAAGCTGCCGCTCGATCTCGTCCCGCACCGCCGAAGCGAGGGCTTCGCTGTCGGTTAGAAGCACCGCGGAGGCCATTCTGTCGTGCTCCGCCTGGGACAGCATATCTGCCGTCACCACCGCGGGGTCGGATCTTTCGTCCGCGATGACGAGGATCTCGCTGGGTCCGGCGATCATGTCGATGGCGACTCTGCCGAACACCTGCCTTTTCGCCTCGGCGACAAAGGCGTTGCCGGGGCCCACGATCTTGTCAACTTTCGGCACGGTCTCCGTGCCGTAGGCCAGCGCCGCCACCGCCTGGGCGCCTCCCGCCCGGAAGACGCGGTCCACTCCGGCGATCTTCGCCGCGGCGAGGATAACGGGATTTACCGTCCCTCCCGATGAGGGCGGCGAGACCATGACGATCTCGGAGCAGCCGGCGAGCTTCGCCGGTACGCAGTTCATGAGCACCGACGAGGGGTACGCCGCCGTGCCGCCGGGCACGTAGAGGCCAACCTTTTCAATGGGGGTGATCTTCTGACCGAGGACGACGCCCTCTTTTTCGTTTACCACGAAAGACTGGCGGATCTGGCGGCTGTGGAAGTCGCGGATGGCCGCCGCCGCTTTCTTCATCACGCGGATGAGGTCCGGCGGACATTTTTCCTCCGCCGCGTCGATCTCCTCCCGGGGGACTTCCACGGAATCGAGGTCCGCTCCGTCGAATTTCTTTGCGTATTCTGTCAGAGCCGCGTCGCCTCGCGCCCGCACGTCGGCGATAATGGCGGCGACGGTCTCTCTTATCTCGTCGTTTCTCGCCTCCGCCGCCTCGTCGCGCCGCAGCGCCTCGGCGGGATCTGTGTATATCTTTATCATTTCAGGCCGTCCTCCTCTTTCTTCACCGCCGCCCGGCGGATCTTTTCCTCCATCTCGCGGATGGCGCGGCTTTTGAACTTGTAGCTCACCTTGCACGAGATGAGCCGCGCCGAGATGGCGACCACCGTCTCAAAGGGCACAAGGCCGTTCTCGGCGAGAGTCTTTCCAGTCTCCACGATGTCCACGATCACGTCGGACAGCCCCAGCAGAGGGGCGATCTCGATGGAGCCGTTCAGTTTTATAATATCTATCTCCCGGCTTCGGGAGGCGTAGTATTCCCGGGCGATGACCGGAAACTTCGTCGCCACACGCAGGGGACGGGACAGATCGTCCGTGAATCCCTCTTTCGCCGCCACCGCCATGCGGCACTTGCCGAGCATCAGATCGCAGAGCTCGTACACGTCGGGACGGCTCTCAAGAAGAACGTCCTTGCCCGCCACGCCCACGTCGGCGACTCCGCGCTCCACGTAGATCGGCACGTCGGAGGGCTTGACCCAGAAATAGCGCACTCCCGCCTCCTCGTTCTCGAAGAGAAGGCGGCGGCCCGGATCGAGCACCGCGGGGCAGTCGTACCCCGCCGACTCGAAGAGGGAATATACCTTTTCCCCCAGTCTCCCCTTGGGGAGCGCCACGTTTATCATATCTTTCATCGTTACACCTCCGCGCCGTCGAAGACGAGCGTTCCGCCACGGCCGCCCCCGGCGCTCTCAAGCAGATCCGTCAGCACCGCGAATCCGATGCCGCCGTGGGCGGCGCCGTATTCGGGGAGAAGGCCGTCGTACCGGCCGCCGGACAGGATGCTTCTCGGGATACCGTCGATATATCCGCGGAACACCGCGCCGGTGTAGTATTTCATGTCGCCCGCCGCGGAAAAGTCGAAGCGGAGCATATCCTTCAGCTCCTCCGGCAGAGAGGAGGCGACGGCGTAGAGCTCGTCCAGCGCCGGTGCGCATCCGGGAACGTCTCCCGCCGCGGCGTAAAGTTCGTCCTTCACCTCGTCGGGGCTGCCGTACAGAGTCGCGAGACCGGAAAGCCTCTCGGCTCCCCTCCCGGAGATCCCCGCCCCGGCGGCGAAGCGGATAAGCTCGCCAGCGTTCTTGTCGCCCATAAGGGACGCCACCGTTCCCCGGACCGCCTCGTCCGCCCCCTCGCTGTCGAGAATGGCGGACACCACGCCCACGTGGCTCAGATCCAGCACGGCGCGGCGGTCTCCCCGGAGCAGGTCGAGACTCATGCACGCCAGCTCCACCGCCTCGCAGACGGCGGCGGTATCCACGTCGCCTACCCGTTCGAGACCGGTCTGTGTTATCTCGCGGAAGCCGTTTCCGTCGCCGGAGTCACGGAAGACGGACTCGTTGTAGTACACCTTCTGCGGTTTCTCGCCCGACGCGCCCACGTTCCGCACGATGGACAGGGTGATGTCGGGCTTCAGCGCCATGAGCCGGCCGGTGCTGTCGGTGAACGTCAGAACGTTTTCCGACATGAGGAAGGACTTGCAGGAGGCGTAAAAATCGTATTCCTCGAATTTATTGACCTTGAACCTGCCGTAGCCGCGGCTCTCGTACAGACTTCTGAGAGAGAACACGGCCGCCTCCGCGGCGGAAAGCCGGACTTTCCGGGAAAGATCCATTTTTTATCTCCTTTTCACCCGTTTCGTGAGCCGGAACGGGCCGTTTTTTCTATGATGCGAACATTTTACCACTTTAGCACGGTAAAGTCAACGCTTTTTTGCATTTTTTACGATTTGCAACACATCTTTCCCGGTAAGTGTTGAACGATTATGGAAAATGATGTATAATTAGGGCGTGAGGGACGGCTTTTCGCCTTATGAGGAGGCGCGGCCGCGCCCCGGATATGATGAAAGGATGATTTTGACATGGGATTTCTCGATAATCTGAAAAAAGTATTCAGCGGCGGAGGAACAAACGTGGTCACCGGCTCGAACAAGAGCTTTGACATCGTTTTCCCGAATATGCCGGAAACTCTCGATTCTTTCAAGGCGCTGCCTCAGGCGACCCTCGTCTCGCCCTACGACACCGCGGCGCTCTGCGTCGTGGCGCTGTCGTTCTATCCGAAGGACCGGGAGCTCTGCTACGCGGCTCTTGACTTCCTGCGCGGACCGAGGCCCCTCAGCGGAGTCGACAAGCAGTTCATAAACGACCGTTTCATGGACGGCAAGGATTATCTGATGAAGTCGTACTTCAACGGCGCCACGCCGCAGAACGACTACGCGCCGGCGGCTCCGTACACCGTGACGGTGAGCGAAAATCCGTATTCCCGCGACAACGCGGGGTATCTGAAGCTGTTCATCCGCTCCGGAGGCGCCGATTCCGCCAGATACGTGACCCTGAGGAACGCCAAGGACGGCAAGTGGTATCTGTGGGATCAGTTCCTGCTCTCCGACATCCGCGCTCCCGAGTCCACCAATCCTTGGGCGTAAAAAAGCGGCATATTGCTTTGCGGCGACAGCGTCAAAATTCCCCATCGGGCAAAGCGAGATATTTCACTGTACAAAAAAACCAAGCCGCGGAGCAATCCGCGGCTTTTTCAAAAGTTTTAGGGGGTTCGGGGGACTTTTTCAAAAGTCTCCCGAATATTTTATCAATAATTTTCTCCGTTCAGTTTGCGGATTCTGTGACCACGGTGATCCGGTCGTCCCGCACCGTCGCAAATCCGCCGGACACGGTGACGGACAGCACGACGCTCCCTTCGGAGGAGCATTTTACCTCGGAACCCGGAGCCAGCGAGATCACCGCGGGGATATGGCCCGGGCGGATCCCCACGCTGCCTCCTCCGTCGCCCGCTTCGTTGTCGCGCGCGAACAGCGTGACCGACGAGCACTCCGTTTTTGCCGTCTCTCCCGAGGGAGTCAGCACGGTCAGGGTGAGTTTTTTCATTTCGCGTCACCCGAGTTTCTGAAATCGTCGAACACGTCGTCAACGGTGCCCTTCATCAGGAAGAACTGCTCCGGGATATCGTCGCAGTCGCCTCCGAGGATGGCCTCAAAGCCCTTGATCGTGTCCTCCACCCGGACGAATTTGCCCGGCGTCCCGGTAAAGCCTTCCGCTACGTGGAACGGCTGACTCATGAACCGCTGCGCCTTTCTCGCCCGGCGCACCGTCAGGCGGTCCTCCGGGGAGAGCTCGTCCATGCCGAGGATGGCGATAATATCCTGGAGCTCGTTGTATCTCTGCAGGATGCGCCCCACTTCCTTCGCCGTGTTGTAGTGACGGTCGCCCACTGTCTCCGGAGCCAGAAACCTCGATCCGGAATCAAGGGGCGCCACGGCGGGGTAGATGCCCAGCTCCACCACGGAACGGGACAGCACCGTCGTCGCGTCCAGATGCGCGAAAGCGGTGGCGGGTGCCGGGTCCGTCAGGTCGTCAGCCGGGACGTAGATCGCCTGGACGGAGGTGATGGAACCGTTTTTCGTGGAGACGATGCGTTCCTGCAGTTTGCCCATCTCGCTTGCCAGAGTGGGCTGGTATCCCACGGCGGAGGGCATGCGCCCCAGAAGCGCCGACACCTCGGAGCCCGCCTGGGTGAAGCGGAATATGTTGTCGATGAACAGCAGTACGTTTTTATGAGAATATTCCCTGAAATATTCGGCTATGGTGAGTCCCGCGAGAGGCACCCGCAGGCGCGCTCCGGCGGTCTCGTTCATCTGGCCGAAGACGAGAGCCGTTTTGTCGAGCACCTCGGACTGCTTCATCTCCTGCCACAGGTCGTACCCTTCACGGGAGCGCTCGCCCACGCCGGCGAATACGGAGTACCCGTCGTGCTCGAAGGCGATGTTGCGTATCAGCTCCATGATGAGGACGGTCTTGCCCACTCCCGCACCGCCGAAAAGGCCGATCTTCGAGCCCTTGGCGTAGGGCGTCATAAGGTCGATGACCTTGATGCCGGTCTCCAGTATCTCCTCCGCCGGAACGATCTCCGTGAAGGGGGGCGCCGCGTGGTGGATGGGCCATCTTTCCTCGGCCTCCACCGGGCCCTCCCGGTCGATGGGATCGCCGCTGACGTCGATCATGCGGCCGAGAGTCCCTTTGCCCACCGGGACGGACAGGGGGGCGCCTGTGTCCTCGGCGGTCATGCCCCGGGACAGTCCGTCGGTGGAGTGCATGGCGATGCACCGCACCTCGTTACCCTCAAGCTGCTGAGCCACCTCGAGCAGCAGGGTCCCCTTCTCCGTTTTGACGGAGAGGGCGCTGTAGATCTCAGGGAGACGATCGCCGAAGCTCACGTCCACCACGGGACCGATTATTCGCGTAATGAGTCCTTTTGCACCCATATTATCACTCCTTGATCTGAGCGGACGTTTCAAGTACGCTCTCGGTGACGGACGCCTGCCTCATGCGGTTGATCCTGCCGCTGAGGGAGGAGATGGATTTCTTCGCGTTGTCCCCGGCGGACCGCATCGCCACCGCAGTGGCGGCCTGCACCGCCGCCGAGGCGGAAAGCAGTTTTTCGTAAAGCTCCGACGGCGGGACCAGTCCGTTCAGAGAGTCAGCCACCGTCGCACGGTCGGGAACGAAAATGACGCTCTCATCCCCCACGGCGCCATCTTTTTTGCCGTTGAATGAGAGAGATTCCTCCACCGGGGCAGATTTCATCATGTTGACGAAACGCTGGAACACGACGACGCATCTCTTGCCTTCGGCCGCATCCCGGATGAGAGAAGAAAGCTCTTTCGCCTCGGAAAACGCCGGCACGTCGGAAATATCGAAAGATGAGACTATGGGGATATTCTTCACCCGGCAGAATTCTTCTCCCTTTTTGCCCGCCGTTACCACCGCGTCTCCGTCCCTCAGGACGTTTTTCTCAAAAAACGTGAACAGCTCCTGATGATATCCGCCGCAGAGACCGTGATTGCCGGAGATAAGGACGATCAATCGTCCTTCCCGCGGCTCCTGTCCGTCCGTCGCGCCGCCGACGAGGGAGCCGATCTCCTTCAGCGCGGCCGCGTAAGGCGAAAAGCACGTCAGAGACGAGCCGACCTTCACGTATTTCGCCGTGGAGGCGGTCCGCATGGCTCCGGACAGCTGTTCGATGGTCCCGGCGCTCTTCAGCCGTTTTTTCAATTCTCTCAGACTCGGCATGACAACGTCTCCTTACAGGCCGCGATACCGTCGCGGACCTCGTTTTCGGTCGCCTCGTCCATTTTTGCGCCGCTCTCGAGCTTTTTCACGAGAGAGGGACGCTCTTTTTCAAAGAAATCGCAGAGGGAGTCGCAGAACCGCTCGATCCCGTCGGGCTCCACGTCCGCGGCGAAGCCGGCGGACACGGCGTAGATGGTCAGCGCCTGCTTCCAGTCGGGAAGGGGCCCGAAACGTTTCTGCCTCAGGGCGCGCATCATCCGCTCGCCCCGGTCCAGCACCCGGCGGGAGCTTTCGTCAAGCTCGGAGCCGAACTGCGCGAAAGACGCCAGCTCCCGGTACTGCGCCAGCTCCATACGGAGCTTGCCCGTCACCTGCTTCAAAAGCTTTGTCTGGGCGGCGGAGCCCACGCGGGACACGGAGAGGCCCACGTTGACGGCGGGGCGCTGACCCTCGTTGAACAGGTCGTTCTCGAGGAATATCGGACCGGCCGTGATTGAGATCACGTTGGTGGGGATGTAGGCGGAGATGTCCCCCGCCTGAGTTTCGATTATGGGGAGAGCCGTGACGGAGCCGCCGCCCGCTTCGGGAGAGAGGCACGCCGCACGCTCAAGCAGCCGCGAATGGAGGTAGAACACGTCGCCGGGATACGCCTCGCGCCCGGAGGGGCGGTGAAGCAGCAGCGACAGCTCCCGGTACGCCACGGCGTGCTTCGAGAGATCGTCGTAGACGATGAGACAGTCCTTGCCGCGGTACATGAAGTATTCGCTCATGGCGGCTCCCGCGAAGGGGGCGATGTACTGCATGGACGCGGAGGACGACGCCGGCGCGGAGACGATGGTGGTGTACTCCATGGCTCCGTATTTCGTGAGCTTCGCGCGTATGTCCGCCACGGTGGAGTCCTTCTGCCCGATGGCGACGTATATGCAAGGGACGTCCTTCCCCTTCTGGTTGATTATAGCGTCCACCGCCAGGGCGGACTTGCCGGTGCTGCGGTCGCCGATTATCAGCTCGCGCTGACCGCGGCCCACGGGCACCAGGGCGTCGATGGCTTTGATCCCCGTGTGCATGGGGACCGAGACGGACCGTCTGTCGGGGATGGGCGCCGAGCTGAACTCGATGGGGCGTCTCTCCCGCGCTCGGATCCGGTCGCGGCCGTCGATGGCGCGGCCCAGGGGGTCCACCACGCGCCCGAGAAGTTCTTCTCCCACGGGAACGCTGGCGATGCGGCCCACGCGGCGCACGCTGCTGAGAGTCTCGATCTGTTCGAATCTGCCGAAGACCACGCAGCCGATGTTGCCGGGCTCGATGTCCAGCACCATGCCCCGCTCGCCGCACTCGAACTCCACCACCTCGCCGTACATGATGTCGGCGAGACCGTCCATGCGGCAGATGCCGTCGGACACGGAGAGCACGCGGCCAAGCTGGAATTCGTCGATCCGGGGCTCCGCCTCGGAGATGCCGTCCATGACGTCGCGGAGTATCGAGTCCGCGTCGGGATCGTCGCCGAGGGGGCGCTTCAGCAGGTCGCGCTCCAGGTGATACAGGCGGTTCTCCACCGTGTAGTCGTATACGGTGTCGCCTATCCTGAGCCGCAGACCGCCCACCAGATCGGGATCGGTCCTGACCCAGAAGCTGGCCTTTCCGCCCACCTCGTCAAGCAGTTCGTCCGCCCTGCGGCGGAACTTTTCGACGATATTTTCCGGAAGGGGGTACGCCGAGGAGAGCGTCACGTACAGAACGTCGTGGTGCATGAGATAGCACATGTCGCCGGGGGTAAGCGCGGCGCGCTCGAGGATCCTGTCGGCGATCTTTTCTTCGTTTTTGCGCAGCAAAGTCGCCCGGGGCTCCTCCGCCAGAGTCACGCGGAGCCTGTCGCACAGGGCTTTTACCGCGCGTTCCCGGGAGAGGATAAGAGCCTCGCGCTTCGCCGCGGAGATCCTCGCCTCGCTCTGCTCCGTCAGGTCGGCTTTTCTTTTTTCTGTTTCTTTCCGGAGCGCCTCCAGCGCCGGGTCGGCGATCGCCGCCGCCTTTTGCGCGGGATCTTCCGCCCCCTCCGCGGGAACCGTTGTCCCGGCCGCCGGGGCGCGGGAAAGTTCCTCGGCCGTGTCAAGGGCGTCGTTTATATCGTTCCTGCGGGCGGAAAACTTCTTCTTTATCCTTTTCAGCCCCACGAGCAGGATGATCGCCGCGAGGATAAGAAAATTGACTATCGCGTAAACGTATTCCATTACACGTCACCGCCGGTCATTAGTTTTTCAGTGAAGGCGTCGGCCATTCCGTCTGCTCCGGAGGCGAGTTTTTCGTCCGTCTCGCGCGAGAGGTCGGAGATCTCTCTCATCTCCTCCTCCTCGCGTCCGGCGAGGGAAGAAGCGAGGTCGGAGATCTCGCGCTCGGCCTCCTCCCGCTCATCCGCGAGGCGTTTTTTGCTCTCCTCCCGGGCGAGATCGGCGGCGCGCTGTTCGTCGAGGAGCTTCTGCTCCCTCAGCCGTTCCGCCTCCTCCTCGCGCTCCTCCGCCAAAAGTTTTGCGCGGCGGATCTTTTCTTTTCTCGCGTCCATGTTCTTCAGTACGGGGCGCAGGAGAAGGAAATTCATCACGAGCATGAAGAGGATGAAGCAGATGACGGTCCAGACGACGTCGGATAAAGTGATGTTCATTTAGCTTATCTTGCCCACCAGCATAAACGCGATCAGAAGACCGTAGATGGTGAGAGCCTCCATGAGAGCCAGGGAGAGAAGCAGGGTGCTTCTGATGTCCTTGGCGGCATCGGGCTGACGGGCGATGGACTCGAGAGCCGCTTTTGCGGCGAGGCCCTGACCGAGAGCCGGGAACATTGTGGAAAGAGCGATCGAGATCGCCGCGGCGATTGCGTAGATGGCGTTCTGTGTCATTGTGATAACTCCTTTAATCTTCTAAGAATTCATTGAGGTACGATGCTGTCAGCATCGAGTAGACCATTGCCTGGATGGCGCAGAACAGAAGGGACAGCGCCATCATTATCACCGGCGCGCCGACGGGCAGCAGGTGATAGAAGTTCTCCGTCACCGTCTCCTCCCCGAAGATGTTGCCGAACAGACGGAGGGAGAGGGACGCGGGTTTTATCAGCTCGTCCAGCAGGAGCAGGGGCACGATGGGCGTCAGGAAGTGGCGCAGATAGTGCTTCGCTCCGGCGCGGATCGCGGAGATCTGGATAAAGAAGAACGTGCAGAGGGATATGCCCGCCGTGACCGACAGGGACGACGTGGGCGCCCTGAAATAGGGCGATATGCCCACTCCGGGGATGAGGCCGGAGTAGTTGCAGAGCAGGATGAAGGTGAACAGCGGTCCCAGGAAGAAGAGGTACTTTCTTCCGTTTCTTTCACCCATGAAGCCGGAGAAGAAGTTGTCAAGGTACTCGACTCCCGCCTCGACGAGGTTCTGGAGCTTGCCGGGGCGCTCCCTGAGGCGCGATCTTACGATCAGCGACAGGACCGCCACCACGGCGATGATGACAAACATGGTGATAACGTAGGGGGAAATGTCGAGCACTCCGAAGATTTTTATGATTGGTTCCGTTTTCTCACCCATCTGTTCCGCCTCCTTTCCCGCCGGATCTAATGTTTTTCATAAGGAGGAACGAGAAGACCGCGAGTCCGGCCGTGGCGCCGACGGCGCCTGCGATCATGAAGGGGACAAGGTCCAGTTTCCGTCCTTTTCCGATGTAGTAGAGGGACGCGAGGAAAAGCGCCGCGACCAGAGTCCTGACCGGCATGACGGCCGCCGCGCCGGATTTTTTGTCCAGCGCCGCGCGGGTGATGAAGTAGTTCACCGCCTCCGCCAGCACGCCGCAGAGAAACGCCGCGACAAGGGGAAGATACTTTTGCATACCGCACCGCCTCCTCTTTTGGAAAACCGGTTTGCCGCGGGGTTTTCGCGGCGTCCGGTCCGTTTGCGAGTATTGTACCACTTTTTGTGAGAGAAATCAATAAAATATATATTTATTCATACAGTTATTCATCGCGCGCGGGAAAAAATCACGCGCAAAAGGAAAACCCCGCCGTGAGGCGGGTTTCTTGACATCCCCTTCCCGACGTGCTATACTGTTCCCGCCGAAAAAGGCAAAGGAGGCGCGTCATGTTAAGCAAAGACCATCTCAAATTCGTATTCATCGGAGCCGGAAGCTCCGTTTTCACCATGCGTCTTGTGGGCGACATTCTCGGAGAAAAGTCCATCGTCTCCGGCGAGCTCGCTCTGGTGGATCTGGACGCCGGACTGCTGAGGGAGACCGGGGAGGCCGTGACAGAGCTTATCGCCTTCGCAGGCCGCGACTTCAAAGTCACCGCGTATACCGACTTCCGTGAGGCGATCCCCGGCGCGGACTTTGTTTTCATGACCATCGCCACCGGCGGCTACGAGCGCTGGAAGAGCGATATCGAGATCAGCACGCGCCACGGCGTTCTCCAGTCCGTGGGCGACACCATCGGCCCCGGCGGCATCATTCGCGCGCTCCGCACCATCCCCGTAATCGTGGATATTGCCCGGGAGATGGAGAAAGTCTGCCCCGACGCCTGGTTCATCAACTACACAAATCCGGAGGGCGCGGTGTGCCTCGCCCTCCAGAGATATACGAAGATACGCTCTTTCGGCCTCTGCCACGGCACGCCGGACACCGCAAAATGGATCGCGAAGAACGTTTTTCAGGTGGAACCCGAAAGATTTACCTACAACGCGGCCGGGATCAACCACTTCACCTGGTTCCTCGAGATGCGGGTCGACGGAGAAGACGTGTATCCCGTATTCCGGCAAAAACTCACAGAGACCGGCATGGATCGCGCCATGCCCATCTCCACGGAGCTGTACGACGTCTACGGCTGTTTTCCCGCGCCGGGCGACCGCCACGTGGGCGAGTTCGTGCCCTATTACATGAAGGAAAAAGTCCTTCGCGAGAAGGACTATAAATGGAAAAACAACGACTTCGTCGCGGTGCAGAAGTGGCGCGACGAGGCGAGGGAACTGTTCGACCGCGTACGTGTCGAAAAGACCGGGTACGAGGAGTTCCTCGAGGGTTCCGGCGAGACCGCCACGCACTTCATCCGCGCCCTGATCATGGGAGATCCCGCCGAGGAGATGGTCAACGTGATCAACGACGGGTATATCGACAACGTCTCGCGCGTCATCGTGGAACTGCCTACCGTCATCGACCGTGACGGGCTTCATCCGCAGAAGATCGGCCCCCTGCCGGACGCCATCGCCGCCCAGTGCGACCGTCTGGGACGGGAGTACAGTCTCATGATCGACGCCGCGGTACAGTGCGATTACGAAAAGGCGCGGCAGACGACGTTCCTCGACCCGCTGTGCGCCAACTGCGACTATCCGGAGGCGCTGCTTAAGGATCTGATCCGGGCGAACCTGGACTTGCTGGACGGAAAGTGGAAAAAACACGTTTGAAGGAAGAGTGATACATCTCGCCCGGAGGGCGCATCGCGTTCCGCAAGAGGGGAATATATCGTTGAAAACCGCCCCACGGACGCGCCGTTTTTCGCCGGAAAGCGGACAAACTCTGTTTAGGCGAGATAATCGTTCTCTCTTCGGTCTCCGGGAACGGAGCTGAGAAGAATATTCTGCCTTTTTCCGTTTCGACTGATGATCACGCTCCTGTTCCGTCCGCCTTAAAGTTAATAAACTTCTTTCACCTGTTCAAAAAACGATTCAAACAGATACCTCCCGTCGGCGCTGTGTCAGTTTTCATTTCCTGCGCGGATCAAATCCAACATATGGGCGATATCGGCTTTCTCCATGAGCATATCCGGTACCGTTCCTTCGATGTTCATGGTACCGTCCTCATTTTCTCCCGCCGCCATGCTGAACCGGATCACCAGTCCGGAATCCGGCAGCAGACGCAGTACGGGTTCAAAGCACAATCCATCCCCGGATGTTTGCGTGCCTGCGACCGTTGCCCATCCCGTCGATTTGCAGAAGTTTACAAACATTTCCGAGGAAGAAAACACAGTATCGTCAACCAGTACCCAGCGTTTTGCGTCGCTGTGTATCGCATCACGTCCTGTGATCGTTATCTCGTTGATGAGATATCGGTCCAATCCCATTTTCAGTGCCCATTCCGGGACGCTATCCGTTTCCGAAACGGATCGGTTTTTGCCTAACTTGTCGACTGTACGGTCGTTGAATGGGGTAGACCTGTAAAAATCACGCCAACAGAACGTATATCCCTCGCCGAACGGCGCAACAATATTCTCGCGCCAATACATATCATCGCCGCCGTCATTCTTTGTGATATCGATAACTATATTCTCTGCGTCCGGGTAATCCGCTGCAGCGATCTCAAACAGATCGCGGTCACGTTCTACCGTGGTCGTATAAAAAGTCGGAATAGAAAAATAAAGTGTTTTGCATTCTTCATAGTAAGTAACAGCGGCGTCAGGCAAACGTCCGTACGCGCTTGAATTTCCGCTGTACGTTTTCGGAGCGGAGTAATACCCTGCCTCTGCCGCCTGCACCAACACTTCACGCCAAGGCTCAAATACAACGTTATCCTCCATTTCAGGTGATAGTACAAAAAACGAGTACATATCCTTGAACATTTCAGGTTCCAGTAAAGATAAATGCGCGGTGTTTTTCAAACCCGCAAATACCTTTCTGACGATTGCCGCAAATGCCTTCGCATCAACAACGTCCTTCAACTGTTTTTCATATGACTCGCGGATGCCGTCTACATCAATGCCCTTTTCCCGCAGATACGGAAGATACGGATAGTCCGATTCCAGTATATCCCAGAGCAAGTCATAGTCCGCTTTGAATCTGCTGAGCTTTGCGGTCGGTTTTGCGGTTGTATCATCAGTCTGATCTGCATTCGATCCCGCGGCAGTTCCGTTATAATCACTATGCTTAACGCATCCGGTAAAAAGAAGTGCTGCCATCAACAGAATAGTGAAGTGTTTTAAAGCGGTTTTGAATTTCTGGCATGTGTTGGACATAGTCGAATTCCCTTTTTCAGTATATATAATTTAGATATAGTTTATCAGAAAACCGGCGGCGGGTCAACAAAAACGGGTTTGAGTAAGGATTTTCGTATGTGTTTTTTTTTGTGAACGACGCTTCATGCTTTATTGTCCTGATCCTTTTTTCCTTTCTTTGCATCCGTAAAGAAGAAAAAGAAAACCTGTGTCTTGAGTTTTAGCATAAAAACAGGGTCCTGAAGCAGTCGATCGAACTCGCCTGTGCCCGGCGCCGCGGCTCAAATCCCTCCCGCCAAAGGTAAAGCACGACGCAGGTGTTGCAGGATTTCAAAAGAAAAACCCCGCCGGAGCGGGGTTTTACGTTCATTTTCTTACCGGTCCTTTTTCCGGTTCGACGTAGTATACGAAATCGCTGTACTCGGTGACGGATTGACTGCCGTCTGATTCGGTCATAGTGTGCTTTATCAGGACGCCCGCCTCGTCGTACTCGTATTCGTCCGACCCCGTGTGTGCGCCGGAGAAAACTCTTTTGATCAGATTGCCCGACGCGTCGTAGAAATAGTCGGTCTGAACGCGTTCTCCGGAAGGGTGCTCCTCGATTTCCCTGATCAGTTCTCCCTTTTGGTTGTAGGTATAGGTCGTAACGCCGTTTTGTCCATACTCGGCCGTGTAGGTTTTTTTGACCATATTGCCCGAGAGATCGTAGGAATACGCCTCGGAAGATTGATGTCCTACGAAATTCTCGGAATTCTTTCCTATCAGATTTCCGTCGACGTCGTAGGTATATTCATTGGTGCTCTGCAGATCTTTCGAGTGATTCACCTCTTTTATGAGTCTGTTCGATCCGTCGTACGTGTATTCCCTGAAATTATCCGCGTCGGTTACGTCTTTGATCAGATTCCCCGAGGAGTCGTAAACGTATTCGTGAACTTCGTCATCCCTCCCCGGATATATCCGCACTTTTTTTATCAGGCGGTCAAGGTCGTCGTAGGTATATTCAAAGTAATCGTTTTCCTCTGACAAAACCCTGTATGCGTGCCTGATCAGTCTGCCGGAACCGTCAACGAAATAATCCTCGTGAGACACGGAACTCTTGCCATCCGTGGACGAACGCACGATTTTATTCGCGCCCGCCGCTATACTGTCATAGTATTCCGTCGCGTCCCTGTAGCCGCGTATCTTCGCGAAGGCGGTCTTCGCCTCTTTCAGGTCTCTCGCCTCGTAGAGCTCTACCGCTTCTTCGTACAGCTTTTCCCTCGCGTCCGTATCTTCGGGTCTGTCCCCGTCCTCCGTCTGAGTCTCCGCCGATTTGTCCGGCCGGTCTTTTGCTTTTTTGTTCCTCATCATCGGGACAAGGACGAACACGACGGCAAGGATCGCCGCCAGAACGACTGCCGCGGCAGCGAGAGCCGCCGCGGTTTTGACGCGGCGATTTGCCGGTTTTCCGTATCCGGCCGCCTTTTCCGCTTCGCGGAGGCACGTCTCCCTTTTTTCTCCGGCGTCTCTCCATCCGGGGATCGTGCCGAACATTTCCGCCGCGTGGAACAGATTCTCCGCGCCGCCCTCCGCCATGGAGTCCGCGGCGTTTTTGTATACCGCGTCTTTCCGGGCGATCTCCGCTTTATCGAGGCATTCCGTACGCAGTCTTTCCGCATCCTCGATTTCGCTCACCGAGCCGAACAGACGGGCCGCGTCTCTGTAGTCTTCCTCGGAAGCCGCCGAGAGCATCAGCTTCCGCGCCCGGGAGAACGCGTCGTTCGCCGCGCCGCCGTCCGCGTACCTGCGGAGCCGTTCTCTCAGCCCTTCGCTCCCGAGGACCGTAAGCTTCCTGTAGTTGGGATTGTCTCCGAAGGGGGTCCCGACCTTCTCAAGCTGTTCCATACCGGTGACTTTCAGATCGCAGAGCAGGCCGATGAGGTAGACCTGCGGCTGGTCCGGGGCGGACAGTTTCGCCCTCTCGCAGTATTCCCTCGCTTTGGAGAAATCGCCGCCGCGGAGAGATTCTGACGCCATATTGATCAGCGAGGAGACTTCGTCCGTGGCCGCCGGAGCGAATTTGCGTCCGCAGGAGAAGCAAACGTAACCTCCGGCGTCTTTTATGACGTCGTTATTTCCGCAGTACGGGCAGTGTATTTTTTCCATCTCGATCCCTCTTCAAATGATTTGTGTTTCCCTCCCGGATACGGTTTTTATTATTCTGCCGTTCGACTTACGCCGGGGGTTGGCGTCGGATCGTTTCCGGCTCCGTTTATTCGCCGGGTTCCTGCTCGCCGGTCTCGGGGGCGCGCTTTCCTTTGTGCTCCCGGACGATCGTCACGGTCAATATGATCACCACCGCCGCGGCGACCGCCGCAAGCGAGATAAAGAACACCGTCGTGATGCGCGATCCGGTCGTTTCCGTGAGCTCTATCTTTTTCCCGACGCCGTTTTTCTCGGCCTCGTAGGTCAGCTCGAACTTCCCGTCTCCGTCGCGGTCGACGTTGAGAACGGTGGTGTCGGCCAGGTTGACCGGGGAGTAGATCTGCGTGGTCGGCGTGATCTCGACGTTTTCGAACTCGCGGTAGTCGGAGTATTCTCCGTTCTCATCCATGAAGCCGATCTTATAATTCATCGTCCCTTCTCCGGTGCCGGAGATGCTGACGTCGTAGTCCTGTCCCTCTTTAAGCCGGAGGATCTTCACTCTGTCGCCGGATTCGGAGGATGAATAGGGATCGCTGAAAGAGGAATAATCCGTGTTTTGCGTGTCGATATCCTCGAAGGTCAGAGTTCCGAAGGACGTCCTTGTGCTGAGACTGTTCTCTGAGGAATCGAGTGTCTCGCCGTCAAGGGTCACTTTGACGTCCACGGGGCAGGCGATCCTGATATAGATGTATTTCTGCCCGTTGATCTGGTCGGCGACGTCGCCGAAGAAGAACTGCAGGTCGTCGGGATCCGTGACCTCGAAATGGCATCCCGGGCTGGCGATCTTCTCCATCATGTACTGGCACTGCTGTTTGTCGTAACTGTCGAGCGAGTCGAAGAACCCGAGGGTGTAGATCGTGATCCCGTCGTTTTTCAGCTCGTTCGCGTAGTTTATCAGTTCGTTCCCGACCCGGCCCACGTTGGCAAGGCCGTCGCTCATGAGAAGGATGATCTTCTTGTCGGCGCCCGTACCTGTGTAATTCATAAGCGAGTACGCCGTTTCAAGGCCGTCGTCAATGTTTGTTGATCCGGTGGGATACAGCTCGTCGACCGATTCAAGCAGCAGCGTCCGGTCCAGAGTGAAGTCGCAGACGATACTCGCCGTGTCGCTGTATTTCACGATTCCGATATTCGCTTCGCTGTCGTTGACGGATTCGATAAATGCCCGGGCGGACTCTCTTGTCTTTTCGATGGGAGTGCCTGCCATGCTTCCCGAGTTGTCAAGGACCATGACCACGTCCCGCTCGCCCGGGTTTTCCAGCTGTTTGAAGCGGGGATCCGTCCTGCGCTTCGTTTTTTGACCGTCAAGGTAGCGGATCACCCTGTTGACGCAATCCGCGTAGGCCTTCGTGCCCTTTTCGTTCGGATGCATGGAATATTGGCTTATGACTCCTGTCCTGTCGAAATCCTGGTCGTGCTTGAAGAACTCTATCCCGTTCATGTAGGAGTTGAACGAGTACGCCTCGTGTCCGTTGAACGCTTCTTCGACCGAGACGAAGTAACAGTTTATGCCTTTCGCCTTGCATTCGTTGACGGCGTTGCGTATGGCGAGATTGAACAAATGGACGTTGCGGTCGATAAGCAGCGCGTCCATCGGATCAATAAACTGAAAAGTCGAACCCAAACTGCCGAAAAGGATAGGGTATCCCGCCACAATGACGTTCGCTTTTTTGTCCGTGGCGTTGTAAACGTCATTATAGACGTTCATAAGACTGTCTCTGATGGGGTCGATGTACCTCCCGTCCTTTTCCCCTCCGTTATAGAACAGCTCCCACGTGTTATCAAATTTGTCAACAAGAGATCCGGGGAAACCGAAATTGAGAGCTGCGGTGGTAATGATGTCAGAGAAACCGACGTCGTTGCCTCCGAGCGTCATTGTGACGTAATCGACGGTTTTGTTTTCCAGCTCATCGCTGTCGAAGACGTTGATCTGCGGGTCCTGATACCGGTAGGATATCTCTAGCTGGCGAAAGATGCCTCCGACCGTTCTGACGAGTTTGACCTTCTGGCCGTTCCAGACGTCGTAGGTCGTAGCGCCGGTGGACGCCACGAAGAACCAGTGTCCGTCGGTCTTATGGTCTTTCATGGTCCCGCTCAGGCCGTCCAGCTTCAGCTGTCCCGGCCAGCTTTTTTCCGACCGGTGGCCCAGCCAGTCCGAATCTTTGAGCTTTTCGAAATAATCCTTGTCCTGTCCGTAGAACTTTTCGTTCCCTTCGCCGGACGAATACGAGTCGCCCATGGAGACGATTATTCTGTCGCTTTTCGGCGCGTCGCCGGCGTCCCCTTCGGCCGCCGTGACGGCGGGAAAACAGAACAGGGGGCAGAGCAGGCACGCGATCAGGGCGACCGCGGCGAGATTTTTCATCACACGGATGATCTCATTCGTTCTTTTCATGGCCGCACCTCTCAGTATTCAAACGAGTCCAGCGCCTCGGCGGTGATCTTGTCCAGTTTTACCACCGTGGCCAGATCTGCGTTCGGGACGTATTCGTAGAACGTGTTGCTTCTGCTGTCGTACCCCGTAAGGGAGTCCGTTTCCGCAACGTAAAGGAGCGGTTTGTCGGGATTTTCCGCGGTATAATCGAGCAGCATCGCGTAAACGGAACCGTTCACGATGAAGACGACCCACTGTCGGTCGCTTCCGTCGATATAGACCATCCTGTAGACCGGGTGTTCCTCGTAACCTCCGCTTATCTCGACGGCGGAGCTGTAGTCGCCGTACATATCGTATTCGGTGAGGATCGGCCAGTCGGCAAAGCCTCTGTCTTCCATGAGCGAGAGAGTGTCGTCTTCGTCGGTGACGTCATCCGAGCTTATGGCGTAGGTTTTTTCCTTCACCGTGCCGATCTCTTCGAAATACTCGTCGGCGTCGACGGGGGCGAGGAGCTCGTCAACCTCTTCTCTGATCTCTTCGTCGGACATGCCGTCGGGGTCGAGGAAGTCCGGCTTCTCGATCCCGGTATCCGCCGGCTGTGCGGCCGGCGAGCCGTTCCCGTCCGACAGCTTGAGCGTGACGGATCCGTTTTTCAGGACAGGGAAGCGGATCACGTTAAACGCTGACAGCAGCGCCAGAGCGGCAAAGAACACGACGAGGAGAGCCCCGACGATTATCACTTTTTTCAACGTGTTAGGCTGTTTTTCCTTTTTCCCCTTTTTCGGGGAGGCCGCTTTCTTCTTTTTTTTCAATTCTCTTTCGGAAGGAACGGGGTTGTTCTTTTCCTCGGAACGTCCGTCCGCGGAATCGTTGATCCTGTTTTTCTTTGACATGATATCCTCCGGTTGTGATTATTGTATCGGCGCCGCGCGCCAAGTCGCCGGCTTTATTCGGCAACGACGGAATTTTTCTTCTTAAAACGTCCGGTCAGCAGGAGGCAGATCCCTACGGCGATCACGGCCAGACATACCGTCCCGCCGCTCATCGCCACGATACGGATCATCTGGGAAATAAAGAAGTTGTTATTCACCGCCGTAACGATGCACGCCGACAGGGCTATGATCAGATTGACGCTCCCGAAGAGAGTGAGAGCGGTCCCGGCGCTGCCGAAGGCCGCGGGCGGATTCTTTCTGTTGACAACGAAGATGAGAGCAATAAGGCCGGCGGAAACGACGCAGCAAATGATCAGCGACCACAGCGAGAAGAGAACGGGGAACGCTCTCAGGTCGAACCCTTTGAACGTCGCTCTTCCCTCTTCGTCTCCGGCGTTCAGGTGGTTAAGGTCTCCTCCGGTGATCCTCTCCCGGACGGATTCGATCTCCCGGGCGGGAATGGAGTATCCCGTCCCGTATTTCAAATCGTTGCTTACGGACGAGAGGAAACGGCATATCGCGTCGGCGGTCAGATTCTCCGGATCCTTCCCGAAGACCAGATAACCCGCGTAGTCGACGAGCACGTCTTCGGCGAATCTGTTGACGTACGGCTTTTCCAGGATCTCCTTAACCTTCTTTTTCTCCAGTTCAACGTGCTCGCCCGTTTCGGCGTCGCATGCCCCGTCCGTAATCAGTTTTACGAGCCCCTTTTCCCCGGAGGCCGTGCTGACCGAGAAATCCGACAGACTGCCGGTCCGGTACGAATATCTGACGTTGTTTTCCGTCATCCCGATCCGGAAGGAGGCGACGGTAAGGGCGGCAAAGCCGAACAGGAACAGAAAGACGGTCAGGACCACGGTGATCGTTTTGCCGAGAGCGCTCGTTTTTTTGTATTCCTTTTTCGGTTTTTCCTTTGGGGCGCGGCGCGGTCTCTTTTCTTTCTTTTTGCGGGCGGCGGTCCGTTTCTGGACCTGCTCCGGAAGAGGAGGCGTCATCCCGTCCGACGGCCCGGCGGCAAGACTGGCTCCGCAGTGCGGACAGAATTTCTCGGTCCCTTTTATTTCGGAGCCGCAGTGAACACAGTACATAGTTTCCTCCGTTGTAAAAATCGTTTTTGTGAGATTGTCCGGGTTATGAACGCGGATTTCAGACGACAGATCTGCGATCCCGCTCTTTGCTTGAAAAACCGGAATTTTCCAGACTTTTCCGGGTGCGTTGTGCCTTATCCGTAAGGAGAGGGGCTGGGGCCGCGGGATCCGCGAAAGTTCACACGGAAAGGGTCCGTTTTCACGGCCGCGTCCCGAAACGCCGCTATTTTTATTATTATACCAAAAATCAGTTATGATTTCAACCTTCCGGCGGTGCGCGCCCGGGGAACCGGCGGCAGACGGCGCCCCGAAACGAAAAACCCGCCGTGTCAAAGCAGTGTTCTTTGGTACGGCGGATTCATTTTTAAAATTCCGACAGGAGAACTCATCCGATTCACTTCGATAAACAGGAATTTGCCGCCCGGTTATTCCACCCCGTAAACGACGTATTCGCGGCTGAATTCGTATCCGAGCTTTTCAGCAAGCCGTACTGACATTCTGTTCGCCGCGTCCCATGCCGGATACAATCCTTCATCAAGGCATTCGAGGATCAGCTTTGCGGCAACGGCTGAACCCAGCCCCTTGTGCCGCTCTTCTTTGACGACGTCGATCTCGACGTCGATCCCCTTTCTGTAACGGGTATAGGAGGATGCGGCGGCAACGATCTTACCGTCCTTCATAACGGTAAAGCCTTTCCCGAGTTCGAGATATTTTTCCTTCGATCCGAATGCCGAAACGGCCTCCTCAAAGTTTTCATCCTTCAGACAGACGTCATAGAACAGCCCGTCGATCCTGCGGAAAACGTATCCCTCCGGAAGCGCGTTTACCATCGCATAAAGCTTTTTCCGATCGAATTTCGTGTCCTTGCGCATCGCATAGCGGATCCGCTTGAAGGCGGGGAAATTGTTTTCGATCAGTTCCTCCCACGCTTCATTCCGCGGCACAACGACCATCCATCGGTCCGGTCTGGCGCGTAAAAGCTCAATGTTCGGTTCCCCTGTGAAATAAGCAAAAACGCCGACCACAGCCATAGCGGATTTCGGTCGTTCCGTATCGTCCGCAAAGATCTTTCCCATCACGTTGTCAAGACACGCGGCGATACCGGCGTCTGCGTCCGGCCAGTCCTCAAAAAGGGGAGCGGCTATTGAAGGTTCGTTTAATTCGTATATCATTTTGTATTCTCCGTTTTGATCTAAATCTCTGTTTTTAATGGATTTTATTCCGCAGATCCCAATCCGTCGGGATCATTATTCTCTTGCCCGGCAAACCGGGATCTGTCAAAGTCCGCGTCAAAGAGACTTCTGCATGCAATACATGACGTGCCCCGTCGGATAATCTTCAAGTATGCCGGTTACTCTTTCATAGCCGTTCTTTCTGAAAAATCCCACGTTCCAATCAAATGCTTCAATAAACATGACGTCAGCGCCGTTTTCCTTTACCTCCCGCTCCAACTCTGCAAGGAGCCGGGAGCCGATCCCCTGATTACGGTACTTTTCGTCCACCCAGAGCGCGTCCATGTCCGTGCAGTTCCAACCGTCAACGCCACCGGCAAATCCGGCAATGATCCTTCCGTTTTCGTCCACGATCTTCTTGCTCAGCGGGACGTATTCATGCTCTCGGGGCGCCGTGGCGCTGTCAAATTCGCGCAGTTTGCCGGCAAGGATCTCCGCGTCCTTTTCGTCACCGCGCCTGATCTCATATTGCCGGCGATCTGCCGGTATCTGATCCGCGGAAGTGCAGCCGAGTCGTTTTGTGAGGAAATAGTGTTCATGCCCCTTCGGTACGCCCTCCATCGTGTCGTTGAGCGTATAACCGTGTTTTTCGTAGAACGGTTTTGCCTGCCAGTCAAATGTTCCGACCATTACGAGATAGCATCCTCGTTTCCCTGCTTCACGCTCGGCCTCCCGGATGAGCGCAGAGGCCATCCCCTGTCTGCGAAACGCTTCTTCCACCCACAGGTCATAGATCGACGCCGTCCTCAGACCGTCCACAGACAAAACGCAGCCGCCGAGGAGGTTCCCGCTTTCATCGGTGACGATATAAACGAATTCTTCATCTGCGTCTTCTTCGGGCTGTGCAATTGCGTTGAAAGCATTGTCCGCCTGGTTTTCGATAAACTCTCTGTCGTCCTCTGAGCAAGGTATCATTTCAAACGTCATTTCTGTTTTCTCCATAAATCCCGATCTGCCGGGATCATTATTCTTTTGCCCGGCAAGCCGGGATCTGTCAAATCAATACTATCTCCCCGTCTGAGGCAATCTGTCGGATCGTTCCGTCTTTGATCTCATACGCTTCACCGCGTATTTCCGCATCCCCGGGGTTCCTGCTGTCCAGAACGGAAACAGACTCAATTTTGATCCCCGCGTTTGTCAGATCCTGCATGAACACTTCTGCGCTCTCGTCGTTTTCCTCGCCGTCATCCGGATATCCGCTGATATAAAGCGCACTGCAGGGCAAC
>JAEEGL011526882.1_pt1 | contig 24609 bp, 19 predicted proteins | sample 9134231 | NCBI WGS metagenome assembly JAEEGL01 (sample SAMN16246548, study PRJNA631951) | gut metagenome | biome: gut microbiome; feature: rumen; material: fiber-attached | host: Bos | place: Iran: Karaj | collected 2018-10
CTTCTTAGAAGGCTTTGTGTTAACCTTATCCTTGAGTGCCTTACCAGCCTTGAACTTAGGAGCTGTGCAAGCCTTGATCTTTGTAGCAGCGCCTGTCTGAGGGTTACGGCCTGTTCTAGCAGCTCTCTCGGATGTCTCGAAAGTACCGAAACCAACGAGCTGAACCTTACCCTTGTTCTGAAGCTCATCAGAAACTACTTCGATAAAAGCCTTAACTGCAGCATCAGCATCCTTCTTGGAGATGTCAGCCTTAACAGCGATTGCATCAACTAATTCTGTTCTGTTCATTATTAAATCCTCCCTGAATATGGGTTAATTACTTTGCCGGAAAGGTCTTTGACCGCCGACAATGTCGATATTATAAAGTTCTTTGATTTTAAAAACAAGTAAATTTGAGGCTTTTTGAGAGATTTTTTTGCGAAAACCCTTTATTTCTGTGGATTTGTAACATTATTACACTGTGTTTTCCACTGTTGACAGCAAAAAATACTAGTGGTATTATACTGAACAAATGAACATATGAACAATTATTCATATGAATAGGGAAAGGAGAAGCGGTATATGAAGCATAATCACGCGGAATTACTGGATCATATAAAGGCAGATATGCCTGCAGATGAGATCCTGCAGGATCTGGGAGACCTTTTTAAGATCTTTGGTGATACGACCAGAATAAAGATCATGTATGCATTATATGAGGATGAAATGTGCGTATGTGCCATTGCGGAGCTTATCAGCATGACACAGTCTGCTGTCTCCCATCAGCTTAAGGCTCTTAAGGCTGCTAATCTTGTTGCAAGCCGCAGAGAAGGTAAGACGATCTACTACCGCTTATCTGATGATCATGTTAAGTCGATAATCGCTCAGGGATATGAGCATATTACTGAAAAATAATAGAAGGAGATATACCTATGAAAAAAACATTTGAACTTGAAGATCTTGATTGCGCAAATTGCGCCATGAAGATGCAGGAGGCTATCTTAAAGATTCCCGGAGTCAAGGATTGTGAAGTTAATTTCATTAAGCAGAAGATGACTTTGGAAGCAGATGATGCCGAATTCGACAAGATAGTAAAACTTGCCGTAAAAGCAATCGCAAAGGTTGAACCCGACTGCACAGTATTACTGTAACAACTATACCGCAGCCGTAAGGTTGCGGTTTTTTCCGAGATTAAAGATATGAAATATAAACTTACCCGCAAACAGAAGAAGATGCTGATAAGGATAATCATTGCCTTTGGATTACTGGCAGTGATCTCCTTATTGCTTCACTTTATCGAACTGCCCTGGTGGGCTCAGTTGATAATATATGCTGTACCTTATGTCATTGCGGGTTATGATGTTCTGAAGACGGCATTTATCAACCTGATCCATGGTCAGATCTTTGACGAGAAATTTCTCATGATGGTTGCAACCGTTGGTGCCTTTGCTGCCGGTGAATATCCCGAAGCTTCTGCCGTAATGCTCTTCTATCAGATCGGTGAATTATTCCAGAGCATAGCGGTGGGAAGATCACGTAAATCTATCGCAAAGCTAATGGATATCAGGCCTGACAGCGCGACAGTCATACGTGACGGCAACGAGATAGAAGTATCTCCTGATGAGGTAGAAGTCGGCGAGACCATAATCGTTAAGCCGGGCGAGAAGATCCCGCTGGATGGCGTAATCATCGAAGGTGAGAGTTCTGTTAACCAGGCTGCTCTTACAGGCGAATCTGCTCCTGTGGACAAGGTGTTCAGCGATAATGTCATTTCCGGAACATTAAATCTTACGGGTGTGATCAAAGTCAGAACAACATCAGCGTTCGGCCAGAGCACTGTATCGAAGATATTGGAACTTGTCGAGAATGCTTCTGATAAAAAAGCAAAAGTAGAAAACTTTATTACTAAGTTTGCCAGATATTACACTCCAATCGTTGTTATATCTGCATTGGTTTTGGGGATCATCCCTCCGTTATTCCTTGGAATAGGCGATATTGAAGTGTGGAAGATGTGGCTTACAAGAGCCTGCGTATTCCTCGTCGTATCCTGTCCCTGCGCGCTTGTCGTATCGGTACCGCTTTCCTTCTTCGGTGGTATCGGGGGAGCATCAAAAGACGGTATCCTTATAAAGGGCGCCGGTTATATGGAAGTCTTATCCAAGATCGATACGGTTGTATTCGATAAGACGGGAACGCTTACAAAGGGCGTGTTTGCAGTAGATGATATCCATCCTAATATCGTAAGTGCTGCCGAACTGCTGGATATTGCGGCATGCTGCGAAAGTTTTTCGGGCCATCCTGTGGCACAATCCATAATCAGAGCGCATGAAGGTCATATCGATAAGTCATTGATCGGAGAGGTAACCGAGATCGCAGGCAAAGGTGTAAAAGCTGTTGTTGAAGGCAGGACTTACTATTGCGGTAACGGTCAGCTTATGGAGAGCTGCAAAGCTGACTGGCATGAATGTCATATGACGGGAACCATTATTCATATTGCACGTGAAGATAACGGCAATTGTGAGTATCTCGGACATATCGTAATTAACGACCAGATCAAGGAAGATTCCGAAGATGCCGTCAGGAGCCTGAAGAATGTTGGTGTTAAACGGTTGATAATGCTTACAGGCGACAAGAAAAATGTTGCTGAAAACGTAGCAAATAAGCTAGGCCTCACAGGTTTCTTTGCTGAACTCCTTCCGGCTGACAAGGTGTCGAAAATTGAAGAGATACTTAAATCCGGAAAAGGCAAGGTCGCTTTTGTCGGTGACGGCATTAATGATGCCCCTGTTCTTATGAGAACTGACTGCGGTATCGCAATGGGCGCAATGGGTTCCGATGCTGCGATCGAATCCGCGGATATCGTCCTTATGGATGACAAACCTTCGAAGATCGCTGACAGTATTAAGATCGCAAGAAAGACGATGAGGATCGTTTGGGAAAATATTGTTTTTGCACTCGGAGTTAAGGGTATAATACTTATACTCGGTGCGCTTGGCGTTGCAAATATGTGGCTTGCAGTATTTGGTGATGTCGGTGTTCTGATCATTGCGATCCTTAACGCAATGAGGTGCATGAGGAGGCTTAACAGTTGATCGTCTGCACCCGTTAATTATTTTATGGGAGATGCAGGATATGTTAGGCAACTTCAGTTACAGGAACGCTACAAAACTCTATTTCGGAGAGGATGCGATCGATCATCTTAGTGAGGAACTTCAAAAATACGGTAAGAACATCCAGCTGATCTATGGCGGCGGATCGATCAAGAGAAACGGTATTTATGACGAGATAGTAAAGATCCTTAAAGATAACGGAAAAAACATCATTGAAGACGGCGGTGTCATGCCGAATCCGACGATAGATAAAGTAAGGGACGGAATAAGGATCGCAAGAGAAAATAATGTTGATCTTCTTTTGTCTGTCGGCGGCGGATCCTGTTGTGACTATGCAAAGGCCGTATCTATCTCGGTTAATTGTGATGAGGATCCCTGGGAAAAGTATTTTGAGCGTATGGAAGAACCGTCGTGTGAGATAGTGCCTGTGGGATGTGTTCTTACACTGGCGGGCACCGGTTCTGAAATGAACGGCGGATCAGTAATAACAAACAACGATCTTAAGCTTAAAGTCGGTCCTGTCTTTGGAGAAGAGGTTTTTCCGAAGTTTGCGATCATGAATCCGAAGTACACATATACACTTCCGCAAAAACAGATGGTTGCCGGCATCTATGATATCTTCAACCACATATGTGAGCAGTATTTCTCGGGCGAAGATGACAACACGAGTGATTATATCGCGGAAGCACTGATGAAGTCCGTTGTCCACAGCTCGCTGATCGCTATAGAAGATCCCGAAGATTACGAAGCAAGATCAAATATCATGTGGACAGCAACATGGGCGCTCAACACGCTTATAGAATGCGGCAAGTCTACAGACTGGATGGTCCACATGATCGGACAGTCGGTAGGAGCATATACTGATGCTACCCACGGCATGACGCTTTCGGCCGTATCACTTCCTTATTACCGCTATATCATGCCTTACGGACTAAAGAAATTCGTAAGATTTGCACAGGAAGTATGGAATATCTCTCCTGACGGGAAGACGGACGTTCAGATCGCTGAAGAAGGCCTTGAAGCGATGGAAAACTGGATGAAGACAATTGGACTTACGATGAATCTTACTGATCTCGGTGCCACAAAAGACATGATAGACGGTATAACTGACGGAACCTTTATTACTGACGGCGGATATAAAGTGCTGACCAAAGATGAGATCAGAGAAATAATAAGGTCAAGTTTTTAGATTTGAACGGGATTTGAAAATGTTTGATCCGAAGACAAACCGCTATCCTTATCCGGAAGAAACAGACCGTCATTACCTTGAGATCCATAAGGACCGGGGTTATGTTTTCGATGCTGACTATCCTTACATCGATAAGTCCGGATGGTTCAGGTTCAGACAGAACATGACACGCGTTCTTCTTAATGTGGTCGTGTTTCCTATAGCAACTGTCCGTTTGGGACTTAAGATAGAAGGACGCGAAAACATAAAGAAATATAAGGACGTTCTTGATGGCGGTGTTGTCTCAGTGTGTAATCATGTCCATATGTGGGATTACATAGGGGTAATGAAGGGAATAAGACCGCACAGATCCAATCTCCTTGCATGGGCGCCTAATATAAACGGTGAGAACGGAACACTTATCCGCATGGTCGGCGGTATCCCGATACCTGAAGATACAGTTGCAGGAAAGAAAGCGTTTATGAAGGCTGTCGGCGGACTTCTCAATGAACACGGCTGGCTTCATATTTATGCCGAAGGCAGTATGTGGGAATACTACAGGCCTGTCAGGCCCTTCAAACGGGGAGCTTCTCTCATTGCCGTGATAAATGACAAACCGATACTTCCTCTTGGGTATTCATACCGTGAACCCGGCCGGATAAGAAAACATATCTTTAAGCAGATCGCATGCTTTACTCTTCATATCGGAGAACCGATATATCCCGACAGATCCTTGAAACCCAAAGAACGCGAGAAAGACCTTACGATACGTGCCAATAAGGCAGTTTGCGAACTTGTGGGGATAGAGCCTGATAAAAACATTTATGAACCTGAATTCAATGATTCCAGGCGGATCGATTACTATACGACAGAATATGGTGTCGGATATAAGGGTTCATGGTAAGGGACGGAGAAATAACGATAATGTATCTTTACCACTATTTCGACAAGCGTTCAGGGCCGTTTAAGAGCATAAGCCGTCTTCCTTTTGAAGATGCTTCCAAGGTCCTCGAAAAAATGAAGACTGACAGGCCGGGTTCTTTTTGCGCTAAAAGAGACGATGCTTATATTCAAAAAAGAATGAACTGTGAATCGCTTATAAGAAAACAGTTTGAGGCTAAGGGCGGAAAGCTCGAGATTGCATCACCCCATTACCTTGTGGTTGAACATTGTCCATGGCTTTATTCTTGGTATGAACAACCGGATTATATAAAGATCCCGGTCAAAGAATTCGATCTGAAAACACTTTCATTTACTTATGGCGATTCCATGCCGGCATTTGCCGTAAAAGACGGGAAGGAATACAGACAGAAAGTCTATACATACGAAGAGATCCTGGAAATAATCGATAAGTACGGGCTCCCGCAGGACTGGAACAAAGACGGGACAAAAGGGCCTGAAAGATATATAGAAGTTCATGTGTGGAGTGATGAGACTATCAGCAAGTATATGTAAAGCAACAACGCGTTTCTTGTTTTCATATATAGTCAAATACATAATGGAACTGTCAAAACAAACAAAGGAGAATGCTCATGGAAACTAAAGAAGTATTAAAGAAAATACGGGAACAAAACAATCTTACTCAGGATCAGTTCGCTGAAAGGGTGTTGGTTACAAGACAGGCTGTAAGCCGCTGGGAAACAGGTGAGACACAGCCTAATACAGAGACTTTGAAGATCCTTTCAAGAGAGTTTAATGTGTCGATCAATACTTTGCTCGGAAGCCCCAGACAGCTGATCTGTCAGTGCTGCGGAATGCCTCTTACTGAAGATGCGAATATCAGCAGGGAACCCGACGGATATTTCAATGAGGACTATTGTAAATGGTGCTATTCGGACGGTGATTACGTTTATAAATCAAAAAGCGATCTTCTGGACTTCCTTGTAGAACATATGCCGAATCCTGAGAATCTTTCTGATAACGACAGGCGTGTCCAATATGACGGATGGCTCTCACAGCTTAAGCACTGGAAAGAATACTGATATACAGATAATCTCCGGATTTACTGCATCTTCTCTTTGATATAATTAGTGAAATCAAAAGAGGAGATGCTTTTTTATGAAAGTCGGAATAATCGGTTATGGCAGTATGGGAAAAATGCTTCTCTGGAAGTTCTCTGAAGCCGGTAATATAGCAAAACAGGATCTGTTTGTATCAAACAGAACCGTAGAAAAGCTTGAGGAAGCCTCTGATATTGCTCAGATCATGAGCAATGCAGAAACAGCGGAAAACTCTGATATTGTCTTTTTATGCGTCCGTCCCGCAGATCTGAAAAAAGTGCTTGAGGAGATAAGCGGAACTGTAAGATCTGATACCCTTTTAGTCTCGCTTAACGGAAGCATCTCGTTTAAAACAATGCACAAGATCATTTCCTGCCCTATGGCCAAAGTTATTCCGAGCCTTACTGCTGAGATCTTAAGATCTCAAACACTGGTGTGCTTTGATGAAAAAGTGACTGACAAGGCTCCGCTAAAAAAGCTTCTGGGTTATATCGGCGATGTGATAGAGCTTCCCGAAAATGAGATGGGCATGGGGTCTGAATTGGTGAGCTGCATGCCGGGTTTTATTGCTTCAATATTTGATGTCATCTGCAGATCAGCAGAAGGTCATACATCTATCCCGAAAGAACAGATAGTCAAGATGGTGCTTAATACGATGAGTTCCACGGGTGATCTGATGCTCCGAAAAGATATGTCTTTTGAAGATGTTGTATCGAGAGTCGCCACAAAAGGCGGTATCACGGAAGAAGGTACAAAGGTCGTATATGAACGTTTTCCTGAGACATGTGAGATCCTGTTTAAAAACACGCTGGAAAAAAGGCGTAAGACTGCTGAAATTGCAGAGAAGGATTTCTGATAGTAGAATATCCTGCAGGATTAAGGGAGGTGCCGGGAAATGGCTGTGCTTTGCACAAACTGTTCGGGAAAGCTTATTTTCAATCCCGCTTCACAGAAACTTGAGTGTGCTGCGTGCGGCAGCTCATTCACGCCGGAAGATGTCCGTGATTTCAATGCCGATATGCATTCCAGATTCTATGACACCAGGGTATATTCCTGTGTCCACTGCGGGGCTGAGATCATAACAAGTGATACTGAGGTATCGACTTTCTGTGTTTACTGCGGTAATCCTGCCATCGTTTTTTCCAGGATCTCAAAAGAATACAGACCTGACGGCATCATTCCGTTTTCAGTTACAAAGGAAGAGGCTGTAAGGAATATAAAGATCAGGTTTATGAAAAATCCTTTTATTCCGAAGGAGATAAAGGCAAAAGCAATTCCTGAAAATCTTCGCGGAATATATATACCTTACTGGGTAGCCAATGTTGAGCTGACGGAAGCGGATTTCCTCAGCGGAACGGTCAGAAATCACAAGCGTGACGAGAAGAGATACTATGAAAGAGCCGGTGTATGCAGATTCAAGAATGTTCCTGTTGACGGCTCTAAGATCCTGAATGACAACGTCAGCATGAGATTAGAACCGTTCTTTCTCGAAGATTCTAAAGAATTCGACGAAGATTATCTGAACGGCTTTTATTCCAATACCTCTGACACAAGTTACACAGACCTGCGTGAATCAGCAGCGAACAGATGTCATAAGCTGTTTTCCGATGCGTCGAAGCTGACTGTGGCGGCAAAGGATGTAACACTTGAGGATTCTATGTATTGGGCTGATGTTCAGGATGATCCGATCTACATGATGATGCCGGTGTGGTTTTTTACGTTCAGGCACGAAGATAAGCCATATACCATTCTGATAAACGGACAGTCGGGAAAAGTTGTCGGAACAATGCCCTGGTCAACCAAACAGATCAAGGTTATAGCAGGTACCGTGTTCGGTCTTGTGATGACTGTGCTGATACTGTTGTTCTTTGCGATCTATTTTAACCTGTTCCATTTGAGTTCGTTTTATAATCAGGCTGTAACGGTCCTGATGATCCTTGGTTCGTTAGGTTTTGCGACGGGACTTTACGGTATTAAAAAGATAAAGAAGAATCTGGAACTGACACAGGCTGAGGATATCTTCAAATTCGTAAAGAAAAGGCAGGCATAATATATGAATGCGAATACAATGTTTATAGCCTTTATGATATCACTGGTGATCTGGGTCTTTTCGGCTGTCGGTATCACTCTCTTTGTCGTATACAAGATCCTTAGCAGATTCAATAATTTCGGTGATTCTTCGTGTATCCTGGATGACTATTCGAAAAACGGCATCCGCTATACCAGGAACCGTGATAATGTGCTTCCTGTTGAAAAGAACGATTACTTCCTGGTCTACGGTGAGAATCCATACACGGATGTTGAACGTTCAATACCGGATCAGCTTCTGAAAAATCAGAATTAACCCGTTTGAACGTCCGGAAACTGTCCTATTAATCGCTTTGAAAAAGGATTATTTAATCGTAAAATCTAGCTAGAATGATTTCACGAGGTTGCTTAGATGATCCGTTATAAGACATATTCCGATATCAGACCTGTATCACGTGAAGTGATAGAAGATGCTTTGATCTCTGCTCAAGGCAAGGATGTTGTCTTTGTTGCGCCTGAATTTTCAAAGGCCCAGGTTGAACGTGAAGTACTTGCTTTTAAGGAGGCTCATTCTATAGGCAATGGTACTATTGATACCGGTGACGGAATTCTGACTTTATCAGCTTCGCTTGTTTCAGGTGATGTTATCAGTTTCAGAAAGCTTGCCGGCAACATCCTTGATGACCTCGGCACCAATTATGTTGCTGAAGGCGGGGAGATCATGCTCCGTAATGCGATATATAATATCCTCGCGAATAATAAGGATAAGCTCAAATCTTTCGGAACACTCTCTTCCAGGATAGATTACATTAATATGATGATCGCACTCCTCGGAGACTTCTCCAGATATGGTGTCGGGACCGAGCAGATCGGCAAAGCGATTGCATCTCTTGATAACAACAGCACAAATATCGCTTTTCTTAACAAACTTAAGGACCTTCATCTCATAATGAAGGAACTGGAGGATCTTAACGGCAGGTTCGGGCTTAATCTTTTGCGCGAACCTATCGCGCTTGCCTGCGATAAGCTCGTGGCTGTTCTTTCAGGCAGCATTAAGATCAGGCGCAGGAGCGGACTTGATCTGCTTAAGCGTTCCAGGATAGTTTTTATCGGATTCGGTGCCACAAGAATGCTTACGCCCAAGGAGATAAAGCTGGTATCGCTCCTTTCTGATTTCGGCTGTGATATAGAATTTAACGTTCTCTGCAGCGATGGTGATGCCGGTTTCTCATCTGTATTCAAGACCGGTGATGATTTCAGAACAATGCTTGAGGATCTTGGAGCTGAAGGTTCTGATCTCCTGACTGAATATCTCGACAGTGAACTTGTTGATGCTGTTACAGGTTTTGCATCTGATACAAGATACGATGAGCTTGATACCTCCGGCAAAGTCAGACTGGCCGAACTGTCAGGCATTGATGACAGGTTAGGTTATATTTTCAGCGAGATAATCGACCTTACAAGGAATCAAGGTTACAGATACCGCGATATCAGGATCGTCTCCTGCAATGAGGATATTCTCCCAAGGATGAGGAGTGCTGCCGAACTCTACGGTCTTGATGTCTTTATCGACCGTAAGATAGCATTAGGCGGAACTGTTGTTCCTTATATGATGCAGATACTGCTTGAACTTCCAAGAGCAGGATATACTTTGGAACTCTTTATGAAGGCAATGCGCTCGGGTATGCTCAGGATCCCGCCTTATATTGCTGACAGCTTTGAGAATTATTGTTATGCAAAGAACATCACTGATTGCACCAGGATCTTTGATCAGAAAGCCTATGTGGATGCTGACGGCGGAGAGAACCTAAAAAAACGCAGGCTCTGGATCTTCGCCAATACCGTTCCCGGAGTTCCGGAAGGATTTGTTGATGCAGGAGATTTTTTCTATGAATATGTGGTTTTGCGCACATTGATTCCGTTAAGGAAGGCTTGCGACAGGATCTATTCTGCAGGAACACTGTCTGAGAAGGCAAAAGCCTGTCTTGAATATCTTGACGGTATGAGAAGCTTTATCGAGCCGCTCCGGGATGAGTTTATCGCAAGAGGTGATGATCCTGCAGCAGTGGCCCTTGTAAGAGGATATGATGAGTTAGTTAATCTTCTTATGTGTTCCACGCATGAGATGAATAATTGTGAGATCAGTCAGAAGGATTTTCTGTCGATGCTCAGGACCGATATGAGGAACCGGACTGAAGGAACTATTCCTCTTAAGGTTGATTCGATAGAGATCACAACACCTGATCATGCTTTTGTAACTCCGTGTAAAGTCCTCTTTGTGATAGGAGCGCAGAAGGATAATTTCCCTTATGTCCGGATGAGAGAAGGCCTTTTAAGCGGTGTGGAACTTAAGGCTTTATCGGCTTCAACTGAAGATATCGAACTGCCGGACAAGGCGCAGAACAAGATGAGGGAAGAATTCGTTACAGCCTGTCTGGCATTAGGTTCTGCAAGCGACATTATCTATATGGTCCATGAGTACGGAAAGCCCAAGAGCCGCGTTTTTGAATATCTTGAAGATTATGTAAAACCGGAATTCCATCTGGTCAACACATTTAAGAATCCCATCTCCGGAAAACCCGTTAAGTTCAGGCATGACTGCGAGACATCGAAGATCTCCGAAGATGTAATGTCCAGACTCATTACCACCATAAAGCCTGACGGGACAAAAGGAAAAGTTATCTATACGAGCGTTTCATCGATAGAGAACTTCAGACAGTGCGCTTTCCAGTTCATGCTCAAAAAACAGCTGCGGATCGATCAGAGAGAGGATAATACAAAGGTTCAGGTCAATTCATTCGGAAGCCTTATTCACGGCATGTTCGAGAATGCTTACAGGACACTGAGGGATGAAAGCGGAAAAGATCCCGAAAAGTTCAGATCTCTTGCGGAGGAACTGCTTTCTGACGAAGAAAAATACAATGATTTTGCTGACAGATGTCTTAAAGCTTCGGTATCTTCAAGAGCTGTTTTCGGATCAGTTGATGAGAGCGGTAATCCTGCTGATAAGGTTTTTGAGATGGATACCTATGCCAAGCTCAGAAGAATGTTTTCCAAGATGTTCAGAGATGTTCTCGGAGATTCATATAATACCGGGTTTGTTCCCGAAGGAGTTGAGGAACAGATCGGGAAAGGTGATCTGTCGCTTGATATTCCTTATGAGGGGATAGACCTTAAGTTTAACGGTTTTATCGACAGGTATGATATCAGATACGGTGAAGACGGCAAACCTCATATGAGAACGATCGATTATAAGAGCGGTGACAAAGCTGTTGATTCCTCTGAACTCCTGAATGGAACGCAGATCCAGCTGCCCGCTTATTCAGGAGCCATGCTTAACAAATACTCGGGAGATGCGGTCATTGACGATTACGGATATGTGCTGGTCGGCCTGAAAGCCGGTGACAAGGATGAACCGTTAAGCTGTCTTCCCAAGCTTTCCGGTTACAACAGTGAAGCGATGAAGATCGCCATAGATTATTCGAAGCACATAATCAAAGAGAGTGTTGATCAGATAAGTTCAGGCAAGGCTGATGCGGTTACTGCAGAGCCGCACCTGAAGCTGTGCAGTTACTGCATCTTCAAAGGTTATTGCGGTAACGATCCGTCTTCATCAAAAGGCAGAGAACAGATCAATACCGGAAGTACAGGCAAATACGGAAAGATCGTTACAAATTGTGAGAAGTCTTCTGAACCGACAAAGAGCGGAAGACCGAGAAAAGACTATGGTTACGATGATGTGACCATGGCTATAGGGGCGGATAAGAGTATGAGTAAGGATGACAGGCGTGCGATCCTTGCAATGAAAGATATTCTTGATGGCAATTTCGAAAAAGGAAAGGAGGAGTAAGTTATGAAGTTTTCTGATGAACAGCAAAAGATCATCGATGCAAAACCCGGTAACAACCTCGTTTCCGCTTCCGCAGGTTCCGGTAAGACTACGGTCCTGACAGCAAGGATCGGTGATGAAGTAAAGAGCGGAGTTCTTTCTTCTGACAGCATACTGGTGGTAACTTTCACTGAAGATGCTGCTTCTCATATGGCTGACAAGATCGAGGAAAAACTCAGAGATCTGAGAAAAGAAGCTTCCCTTACAGGTGATGACGAACTTGCTTTGCGCCTTTCTTTGCAGATCGATCTTCTGCCGAATGCATATATTCAGACTATGCACGGTTTCTGTTCGCGTGTGATAAAGGAGAAGGGTTATCTTATAGAAGACGGTCCCATGGCTGAATTCACCGATCCTTCCTGCAGGATCTTAAGTGAGAGTGAACAGGATGTTCTCCTTCAGACTGCGGCAGATTATGCTATAAGGGAGATGTATGACGAGTGCGGATCAGAAGATGCACCTTTTATCAGGTTTACGAGAAGATTCGGTGACGGAAGAAGTGACCAGTCGCTTATCGGGATCGTTACAACTACATATAAGACTTTGAGAAGTTTACCTGATTATCTTGACGAGTGTGAAAAGTTTGCAAAAGAGCGTGAAGAACGTGATGCCAAAGGCGTTATCAGATATTTTGAGAATGGTAATGAGATCCCCGGCCGGATAATCAGTTACCTTTCCAAAATCAAAGAGATGTTCCTGGACAGCGGATTTGCTTCCGTGCTTGCTGATCACGATACTTATCAGATCGTTGAGGAATACTCAAATGAAGAGTTTATAGGTGAAGTCACAGGCAGGATCGATCAGGTTATTGAAGACTATAAGACCCATAGGGATGCAGACTTTTTTGCTTGTCTTAAGCCCTTAAAGGAACTTGCGGATCTTAAGTATAAGAACATGTTCAAAAATGCTGATCTCAAAGGTGATGACAGGCCTGTAATGGCGCTCATTTCTTTAAGACATTTTATCGATCCTGATTCATGTTCCGGAATAAGATTTGAGAATCCGTTAGACCTTCCGCGTGAATACAGCGCCCTCATGGGTTTTGATGCCGACCGGATACTTGCTGATCAGAAGGCCGGCACCGAAGCGGTAAGATGCTTTGTTGAGCTTTTGAAAAAGACTGACAGGTTCTATGCTCAGGTAAAGAATTCAATGCACGGCATGGATTATTCCGATCTGGAACATACTGCATATGAGATATTAAAGACTGACGAAGCTTGTTCATTCTACCGCAGTAAGTTTAAGGAGATATTCGTCGATGAGTATCAGGATAATACCAGACTTCAGGATAAGATAATCGAGTGTTTCGAGCGTCCTGAAGGAAATGTTTTCCGTGTCGGTGATATTAAGCAGAGTATTTACAAATTCCGTTTTGCAGATCCCACGATCTTCAGAAACAGAATAGATGATTATAATTCAAAAGAACGTAACGGCGTTGTTCACTATCTCAGGGAGAATCACAGAAGTACTTGTGAAGTGCTCGCGTTTGCAAACTATATCTTTGAACAGACGATGAGCAGGGAAGCGTCTGAGATCGAATATGACGATACACAGCATTTAAGCAAGGCGCAGGAGACTAAGCACGGTCCGCTCCCGAGAATAGTTGTTGCTGATAAGGGCTTTTCTAAATCCGATGACGATAAGATCGAACCTGAGACAAAAGCCGTTTATGCGGCGGTAGAGAGTGAGGTTAAGAGATATCTTGAGGAGTGCACCAGGGTTGACGGAAGCGCAACGGAACTTAAGGATATCTGTATCCTCACTGCATCCAATAATCAGGCTGAGAAGATCGCCAGATATCTTAACGGATGCACGCTGAAAGACGGACGAAAGATCGAAGCATCCGGAAGATTTACGACTGATGTCTTTGAAGATCTTGATATACACAGGCTGATAAATCTTCTTATCTGTCTCGGTAACGAATACAGGGACGAATATCTTGCCGGAGTTATGTTCTCGAATTACAGATTCTCGAATTTCACGATTGACGAGCTTGCCGGGATACAGGCTTTTATTCATGAACTTGAAGGTCCTTCACTCGATAAGGAACCGCTGATGTTAAGACTCAGGGTATTTGCCGAAAAAAGTGATTCTGAACTAGCTCTTCGGGTAAGATCATTCATCGATGTTTTCGATAAGATCAGAATGAATTCTATGGTCACGGATATCGATGACATAATCGAGCTGATCTACCGTGAGACTGATATCAGAGCCACGCTTGAAGACAGGGAAGGTGACAGCAGCAAGTTCGATGTGTTCAAGGATTGGCTGTCGGATAATTTCAAGCTCAGGGGATCGGATCTTTCCGGTATTGCATCATCTCTTGAGCAGATGAAGATCAGGATCAAGGGTGCTGATATTGAAGTTGTGGATGCAAATAAGAATAAGATCACGACCATGACCGTTCACAAGAGCAAAGGTCTCGAATTCCCGTTTGTCATCCTTGTTGCGACAGGAGGAAAGGATGAGCAGAAAGATAGTCTGTCCGGCATAATGTTTGACAGAGATGACGGTTTCCTCACCGAGGATTACGATCAGGAAAATGTCACAAGAAGTCATTCATTCGAACAGTATATCTATCAGATGAAGATGCGGCTTGCTTCGAACAGCGAGACGTGCAGACTTCTTTATGTTGCGCTTACCAGGGCAGAAGAAAATCTTTCAGTGATCACATGCTGTGATTTTGAAGACGACAGCAAATCAAGTCCGGTCCGCAAGGCGTTTACCCAGGCGGTTTCTTTTGAAGGAAAAACATTCGACAAGCGCCACTGGCTTGCCGGAGATATGAAGCTGCCGTACTGTCTGTTCAGCGCACTTGCAAGAAGTCGGGACGGAGATGAATTAAGAGATCTCGCAAGGTCTGGTGATCTTGAGCCTTCAAATGCCGTTCCCTTTATCGATCTGGACGGCAATGAGGTTAAGGGCTATGAAGTAGTCAAGATCCCCGCTGAAACAGTCGTGGAGCTTTACGGCGAATTTAAGGCTCAGCAAGCTTTAAATGCAGAAGTCAGATCTGATGGACCGGAACCGGAAAAGAACGAATTTGACAGTGACGGCAAACTTATCCTGCCTGATTACAGGTATCAGGAGAGCGTGAACATCCCGTTCAAGGTGTCTGTAACCGGTATTTCCGGTGACAGGAAGCCTTCCGAAACAACACATGTCGATCTTCAGATAAAAGGCATAGATGATTTCGAGAGCGCCAATGTATCAATGCTTACTGCGGCTGCAAGAGGTACGATCCTTCACAGGATCATGAGATTTATCGATCTTGAAGGGATAAGGTCAGGAAAGATCTCGTTCGAAGATGAGATCGAATCCCTGATAAAAGACGGCTATCTTAACATCTGCTCTCCGGATAATGCCAGGGAAGTTGCAAATGCTTTTAAGTCAGGGATCACGGCATTCTGCAATAGCAGCAGATGTGAAGACATTGTCAGGAGTTTTGATGAAGGAACTGCAAGATCCGAGAAGCCCATCGTCTTTGCTGTTTACATTGAAGGCGATAAAGGTGACTCGGCTCTGGTACAAGGAATCATCGATCTGATATATAAGACAGGAGAAGGCTATACGATCCTCGATTATAAGACAGACCGTCTTGGCGGCTCTAATGCACAGGACAGGGCAAAAGAGGCTCTCGAAAGACACAGCATGCAGCTTAATAGCTATGCTGCGGCAGTCGAAAAAGAGGGCATGAAGGTTGCCCATAAGCTCCTTTATCTTGTCCGTTACGGCGAGTTCGTGGAAGTCTGAATATCCGGGCGTTTCTTTCCGGCATCCCTTTTCCGGATGGCACGGAAGAAATCGAGCATCATCTGTGAGCATTCCTTCTCCATGATGCCGCCTTCAAATTCGACCTTATGGTTGTGACCGTGCGATACCTCAAAAATATCATTACATGATACGACGGCTCCGCTCTTGGGTTCATATGCGCCAAAATATACTTTGCGGATCCTGGATTGGATGATAGCACCCGAACACATCGTGCAGGGTTCTAAAGTGACATACATATCCATGTCTTCAAGGCGCCAGTCACCTAATTTCCGGCAGGCTTTGTCGATGGCGATCACTTCGGCATGGGCTATTGCATTGCCCCTGATGAGACGGAGGTTGTGAGCTCTTACGAAGATCCTGCCGTCCCTGACTATAACGCATCCGATAGGACATTCACCGAGCTCGACAGCTTTCTCGGCTTCCTTGATCGCTTCAAGCATGAACCGTTCTTTGTCATCGGACGGTTTGAAGTCAGGATATAATTTTGACCTTCTTCCGGGCACTGTATTACCTCTTAAGTTTTCGTGATCAGGACTGATAATACAGATGGAGAGACATTAGTGTCAAGAAGCGTCTTTTCTAAAAAAAATAATACTTGACGATATTTCCATAGCATATTATAATTTACGATTGCTATAAGTAGAACTATGCCTGCGCAAAGGGAATGCCGTATTTACGGCCCGGATCCAAGCTTTATCCCTGTATCAAAAGTCGGCTCGTGTTTGCTTAGAGCACATACATCTAGGTAAAGGACGATTTTTTAATGGCGACTAAACAAGGTATGTGCAAGAACTGCGGTTCACTGGTCATGTTCGATGACAGAGATGAACTGTGTGAGTGCGTGTTCTGTAATTGCGTTTTTCCTTCAGAAGAAGCAGTTAAGATACTTGATAATCCGGAAGGATATGAATTCAAGAATGAGAAGTTTGAGAAGCAGGAAGGTGCTGCCAAGCATTATTATTCAAATCCAGTAATGCCTGATCTGGTTGAAAAGGCCGTACAGAGAGATATGGTTTCCAAATCACAGACGAATTCCGTAAAGCTCAAGGCAAATGAATTCGAGATCTCTCCTAATGACGTCAAGGCTCCCAAGAAGCTGGTTATCGGCATGGCTGCCGGTGCTGCTGCTTTGGTGGCGATTGTTGTAGCAATAGCATTGCCGATCTATTTAAGCCGTAAATCTCTTACAGATGCCATTACGACTGACATAGATTCGATCTTTACGGCTTCCGGAATTACCACTAATTACGATTACAAGCAGTTTAATATCCATGGTATTTCATGCCAGTATGTAAAGATAGGTTTGTCGGATGGTATCAGTGATGACGATGCAAAGAATCTTTATTCAAACTATTCCAAGCTTCGTACCGACAAGCGCGGCAATGATTCCGGTGACGTTGAGATGTATATCTATACACCAGACACGATCTATTTCATAACAAAAGACGGTGTTAATAAAGACGTTCAGCCGGCATTGGAGATTATCGAGCCGACAGAAGAGAGCAAGTAATCTTTTATTCCGTCAGATGACGGTTTTGCACAAGCGGACAATTACAATTGAAAATCTATGAGGTGATCCATCAGATGACAGATTTTGAGAAAGCGCTGGCACAGGCAAAGAAATTCGCAGAGAAGAATGACAATCAGTTAAATGAAACTGAATTTGAATCAATTACCGATTCCTACAAGATAGAACCCGATGAAATGATCAATCTCAGAGCTGAGCTTGAGAACTTTGGTGTCAAGATCAGCGATCCTGATCTGGATAATGACGATACCGACGGTGACGGCGAAGGTGAAGATGCTAATGTCGTCGACGATTCGGTCAAGATGTATCTCAAGGAGATCGGTAAGATCGAACTGCTTGATGCCGAGCAGGAGAAAGAGATTGCTCAGAGAATGGCTAAGGGCGATGAAGAGGCAAAAGAACTTCTCATCAACTCCAACCTGAGACTTGTCGTATCCATCGCAAAGAAATACATGAACCGTGGTCTTTCGCTTCTTGATCTTATTCAGGAAGGAAATATCGGTCTTATCAAGGCTGTTGATAAATTCGATTACACAAAGGGCTTTAAGTTCTCGACATATGCCACATGGTGGATCCGCCAGGCTATCACAAGAGCCATTGCCGATCAGGCGAGAACTATCAGGATCCCTGTTCATATGGTCGAGACAATAAACAAGCTTACAAGAGTACAGCGTCAGCTGGTTCAGGATCTCGGAAGAGAACCTTCGACAAAGGAACTTGCCGAAGCAATGAGTATGGATGAAGCTAAGATCAGAGAGATCCAGAAGATCTCGCAGGATCCTATCTCGATCGACAAGCCGGTAGGTGAGGAAGAGGACAGTCACCTTGTTGACTTTATCTCCAATGATGAGCTTGCTGCACCTGAAGAGGAAGTTGCAAGGATCCTCCTTAAGGAAGATCTTATCCAGGCATTAAACGGCCTTACAGACAGGGAAAGAAGAGTCATCGAGCTAAGATTCGGTCTTAAGGACGGTGTGCCTATGACTTTGGAGCAGGTCGGTAAGAAGCTCGGAGTTACACGTGAGCGTATCAGACAGATCGAGGCAAAAGCTATAAGAAAGCTCAACAGATCTCCTAAGTCAAAGAAGCTCGAAGGTTATTCCGACTGATAATCTGAACTGCTTGGACAAATATCCGTACGGGAACAGAAAAAGTGGCAGACCGCAGGAGATATTCATTTTACAGAGGACTGTTTACAGGGGACGTTTTGAATTTTTCGAAGCGCTCCCCTTTTGTCAAGGAGATAATGTTCGAAAGGATCTATCCTTCCAAGATAATCCTTCCGATGAAGATGCACTCCGGCGTTCCTGCTGTACCGACAGTCAAGGTCGGTGATTACGTAAGGATAGGGCAGTGTGTGGGAGTTCCTGAAAAAGGATCATTCTCTGTTCCTGTCCACAGCGGCATATCAGGAAAGGTTTCAGATATATCCGATCTGAGACTTCCTAACGGAATTCTGACTCCGGCTGTGACAATAGTTAATGACATGAAGCGTACAAGGCTTGATTCAGTCAGGCCGAGATCCGCTTTAAAACTTTCAGCCCGCGAAGCAATAGGTGTTATAAGAGATGCCGGTATCTGCGGTATGGGCGGAGAGGGACTTCCCACTGCAGCAAAGCTGAAAAGGGCAAGAACTGAAGTCGTAAAGGATTTTCTTGTCAATTGTCTGCAGAGTGAACCTTATGCCACATCAGACCTTGTGGCTATAACCGAATATCCTGATTATGTTGTTCTTGGAGCATGTGCATGTGCAAGAGCCGTCGGAGCTTCAAGATGTCTGTTCCTTATTTCCGAATACAGAAAAGAACAAAGACAGTCAATCGCCAACTCCATAGAGAGGATCAAAGATGATTTCAGGGATCTGGAGTTTGATATCAAGTTATTCAGGGAGCGTTTCCCGCAAGGCTATTACAGGCTTGTTGCAAGAGCGCTTTACGGAAAGAATCTCACTGCTGATGAGACACTGGAAAAATCGTGCAAGGCGGTTTTGTTTAACTGTTCCACCATGCTCGCATGCTGGGAAGCCTTATCGGATAATATCCCGATGATGAGCAGGATAGTATCCGTATCGGGAGATGCTTCCGGCGGACATAATATGCTTGTCCCGATCGGCACTCCGGTATCCGAGTTGCTGTCAAACGCCCAGGATATCAAGAACGGAAGCGACCGGATAGTCTGGGGCAACTGCCTTACGGGGATCGAGATCAAAGACCCGGAAAGAACTCCGGTGGTCAAGACGACATCGGTGATTTCTGTGGTCAGGCGTGTTGAGATACCGAGGACTCCATGTATTCACTGCGGCTTGTGTTCCGAATGCTGTCCCATGAATCTTTCTCCAAATACTATTTATGAGATGCTCAATCAGGGATTGAAGCAGAAAGCCGCTGAAGAAGGTGCAAGAGACTGTATCGCCTGCGGTTCATGTTCTTATGTATGTCCTGCCGGCATTAATCTTACGACAGCCATAGCAAGCTTTGCCGGCGAAGGAAGGATAATAGAGGTAAACTCGCTGCTTGATAACAGCAATGCGGAAGATAGAGATTATGAGGATTATAAGACACGCTATATCGGAGAGGCTTCCCTGCTCGAGGATTATTCAGATGGTGACGAAGACAGCGGAAAGTCATCTCCGGATGCTATAAAGCTGCCTTTTGAGAAGGATAAAGAAGTATGAGTAGAGATAAACGACAGCTTGCTCCTTTTATCCATACTGAGAAGAACGCTCCGTATATCTATCTGACGCTGCTCGTTTCCTTGATCCCCTGTGTTGTCTGCGGGATCTACTATTACGGTGTCAGGGCTTTTATATTGATCGTTTTCTGCATGGTGTCATTTGCACTGTCTGATAATCTCATTGCAAGAATAACCGGAAGAAGAACGGGAGATGATTACTTTGATTTCAGTTCCCTTGTTGAGGGATTGCTGCTTGCACTTATGCTTCCGCCTGACACAACGCTAATAATTGCTCTTACGGCAGTCATTTTTGCTTCTGTTGTAACAAAACAGATATTCGGAGGTGCGGGAAGCAATATATTAAATCCTGCCTGTGCCGGAAGATTATTTATCGAACTTGTATTTCCATCTGGAATCAAAGGTTTTTCATACGGTCAGGACAATCTTTGGTTATCCTTGAACAGTCTTGTGATACAGGGAAGACCTGCTGCAACACCTGATCTGTCCGGTTTTTCTTTTTCCGAGCTTTTAAGCGGCAATTTCCCCGCGATGATAGGAACATCATGTATTGTATGTATCATTATCGGAGGAGTCTTCCTTACACTCAAAGGATCTATGAGACTCTATTCGCCCGTTTCCTATATCCTCACACTTTTAATGTTATACCCGGTTTCCGTACTGATCGAGACAGGGGCATTCAGTTATGACGGCCTGATAATATACATCTTATCTTCAGGGGCCGTTTTCGTTTCTGTCTTCCTTCTTGGTGACCTTACAACGATGCCTTCAAGATTTACGGCAGGTGTTTTTGCAGGTGCGGTATGCGGAATCCTTACAATAGTTACAAAACAGTTCTTAAGTCCGATGGTTTCTATATTGTCTCCGATTCTAGCCGTTAATTTCCTTTCGTTTGTTTTGGACTTCTTCTCGAAAACTCTTTCAAGGCGCAAGATCCGTTCAAGGGAGGTGGATGTCTCATGATGACGCATTCACAGCTTAAGCAGTTTATTACTGAGGCGATACTCCTTCTGGTATTAGGTGTCGGCATCGTGGTCGGCGGCCATCTCTTATCTTCAAAGAACGCAAACAAGCGCATACAGAATGAGTATCACGCAAGGTTTTCCGCCGTGCTTGACTGTTCTTCCTATGAGAAGGTCAAGAGTAAGGCGCAGAATGATTTCCCGGAGATCAGCGGTGTGTATATCGGTTACGATGCTGCCGGTATTCCTTTAGGTTATATTATGGATCTTACGGTTGAATCCTCCGGCGGACAGGAACTCAATATGCTCGTGGCACTTGATTATGAGAGTTCAAGGATCGCAGGTCTTGCACAGATCCCTTCAGACGGTGAGAATTCATTTGTGATAAGCGAAAGCAATATGGAGCTTATCAGGGAAAAAATGACAGGCAGACAGATCCCTATAGCATTTGTCACAGAGGAAAATGCTGAGGATGATGACAGTTCTGAACATTACACCATAGAAGGTCTGCACGATGGCGTTTACTATGCCCAGCGCCTTTTCGATGACAGAAACCGTTATATCGATTATGTTGAGATGGAAATCGTAAACGGGGTCATAACCAAAGTCAAATGGGATGCTTTCAGTACGGACAAAACCAACCAGGACAGAAGTGAGGCCTCTTTGAAGGGTGCATATATACTTTCAGGCCTTGACTGGGCGACTCAGTCCTATAATCTCTGTCACGCTCTTCTTGAGTGTCAGGAACCTGACAGGCTTGCTATGAAATCCGATGGCACGACAGACATTGTTGACGGAGTTACCTGTGATATAAGACCGTTTATAGATCTTTCGAAAGAATGCATCAACAATTCTAAGGCAGGTTATAACAAAGATGCCTATATGGACGGACTGAACGTTATGCTTCAGAGCATTTTTGAGGGTGAAGAAGAGGAGCCTGATTATACTAACGAAGACGGTCATGTCGTTTTCTCATTCGAAAAGACCCCTGAACTATATACGATCTATAACGAGGATAATGTCGCTGTAGGTTATATGCCTGTAAGACAGATCGAAGCAAATCTAAGCGGGAAAACCTATACGGATACTGATTCTGATACTGCTCCGGAAGCTAAGGATGGTGATAACCAGAGCGGAAATCCCGCTGACTACGATTCCACCGAAGATGGCCTGACTCCTGACGGAGAAAAGGATAATCAGATAATAACCGACAGTATGGATAACCTTCCTATGTCTGAAATGCAGTCGTTCGTTGTTCCTGTTCCTGATGCATATGAAGAGACAAGAACGGTTATCAGAGCCTGCAATACCTGCTACAAATTCCTTAAAGAATATCTGAACTGGAAAGTATAACTCTATGGGATTATTTACGGAGAAATACAATTCGCCTTTTGATAATGAGCTGTCGAGAAGAAAACTCGACGAAAAGATAAGTGCTGTTCATTTAAGACCTTCGAAACGTCTTTCGACGAGAAGCTCTCTGTTTCTGGGTTATTCGATCGTTACGCTTTGCCTCGAATTCATGATTTCCGGCAACATTATCTGGTGGCCTGTCGCATGTTCTCTGATCTGCCTTCTCATTTGGTCATTTACGCTGAGATTTTTCATGCCGCGTAATCTTTCCGTTATCTCATTTGCATTCGTTATGGCATTGTTTATCGCTGCATGTGAATATTCCTACAGGATCGGTCTTTGCACGCCTTATGCGGCCTGCGGATTCGTTCCGATGGCTATCGGCATAATGTCACTTGCAAGATTCAAGCAGGATGAGAATGAGACATTTACCAGACCGTCATTCGGATCTGAAGTGTTATTTCCATATATTACAGCCATCATCTGCTCCGTTTTCGGATCTTTGATATCGTATATCTTCGAAAAGAGATATTTGTTTGTTTCCTTGCTTGCCTCTGTTATGTTCCTTATTGTTATCAGCTGGGCAATATCAAGAATCACCGGTGTCCCGAGAAGTGCATCTTCAAAAAGCCTTACGGAATTCTGGGATATACCTGTTGCTGATATATCGGAACTGAAGCGTTTCCTTATTGCAAGGGGTGAATTTGCAATTGTCTGCTTTACCTGCGCCGCTGTGCTTTATGCTCTCAGGATATTTATCGATAATGACCTGTTCAGGATCATTGCACTCCCTGTAAGTGTATTTGCTGCGCTTCTTATCGGATCTCTTGCAATATATGCTGCTAAACACAATTTCAGAAGATCGATCTTCGGTTTGAGATACTTTATAAGCGAGTCATCCGTTGCTGCCGCATTTATGGCGCTGATCTTTCTTGTAAATCCCGGCGCGCCGAAGATACTGCATCTGATAGTTTCGGCCGTGTTCGCTTGTTCTACTGATATTGTAATGACGGGCCTTTTATCTGTTATAAGAAGAAGACTTATCTTCGTATCCAAATCAAGATATATAGACGGTCTTCCGTTTTACCTTATCCTGATCTCGTTAATTGTCATGCTTGCAGAAACCAGTCTTTATAGTATCCCGGGATTGTGATATAATCTCGTAGTTTTCAAGATTGTGTAGCTCAGCTGGATAGAGCGACCGCCTCCTAAGCGGTAGGCCAGCGGTTCGAATCCGCTCACGATCACCAGTATTTGCATGGGGTTTGGGTTTCCAAGCCCCTGATTATTTTGCAAAAAGTGGCTGAAGGTGGCTGAAGATTGATGAAAACCTTGATTTCACAATGTTTCCAGCCGATTTAGCTTGTTTTTGACATCTTCCACTTTTCTTCTGTCGCTAAAGGAATAATGCCTTTCATTATGCTATTATTTACCGTAGTATAGATTATTCAAGCTACAGTCACAACTGTTGAAAGTTGGATAAATATGTTGGAAAAGATTTAAATCGATATAATAATTTATTGGAGAATGAACATGAATATATTTGATGCTAATAGTTCTGTTTTAATTATTGGTAATGGTTTTGATTTGAATTGTGGACTAAAAACAAGATTTGAAAATGTTTATACTGAATATATTCTGACTGATTCTGAAAGTAAAGTAATAGAAGAACTGAAAAAGAATATTTCTAAAGACATAAAAACTTGGGCTGATTTTGAAATGGAAATGGCCCGATATGCTAAAAGGCTAAGTTCTGAAGACGAGTTAACTGAATGTGTAAATGATTTTAATCAGTTTATGCACAATTATCTTTTAAGAATTCAAAAGGAGTTTCATGACACTTTTGATAAACTTATTAATTCTGATGGAGTAAAATCAGAAATGAGACGTTCTCTTAAGTCTTTAGGAAAAGATATATCACATGATTTAAGTGATTTAATGGAGCGTAGAAACGTTGATTTGTTTTCCAATTTAGCAGTTTTATCGTTTAATTATACAGATATTTTTGATTCTATATATTCAAGATACTATTCAAGAGAAGAATCAATTAATGTTATACATATACATGGCAAATTGTCTGATGAGACGATTTTAGGTGTAGATAACGATGTTCAATTGTCTGTGCCA
>JAEEGL010157712.1_pt1 | contig 24608 bp, 25 predicted proteins | sample 9134231 | NCBI WGS metagenome assembly JAEEGL01 (sample SAMN16246548, study PRJNA631951) | gut metagenome | biome: gut microbiome; feature: rumen; material: fiber-attached | host: Bos | place: Iran: Karaj | collected 2018-10
CAGATTCAAAAGAAGGTTGAGGCCGCTCTTAAAAAAGAAGGCATCAATCCCGCTCACGTTGACTCTGACGACCACATCGCTTCTAACATCACCAAAGGTTGGATTACCGAGGAGCAGGGCGCTAAAGCTAAGGAAATCAAGGCTAAAATCGCCGCTGAAACTGTTGTTCCCGCCCAGATGATCGAGAACATCGCCAAAGGTCGTATCAACAAATTCTACGAGGAGAACACTCTTCTCAACCAGAAGTTTGAACAGGACAACAAAATCACTATCCGCGAATACCTCAAACAGAGCGACAAAGACCTCACCGTTACTGCTATGCTCCGTTTCGGTCTTGGCAACTAATATTTGTTGTAAATAAGATTATAAAAAAAACCACGGCATCAAAACCGTGGTTTTTTTATTTTATATGGATTTGGTTTTATTTCTTAATACCTAATTTCTTGGCTATGTCGGCGGGAATTGCGTCTTTGTGAACAAGAAAATCCATTGTCTTGTAGGCTGCAAAAGCTTTTGAAATATACCATGTGCCTTTGTATTTATTGTCGGTGCCCCAGCTGTTTTTTACCATATAATAGAGTTTGCCGTTCTGGTCTTTGGCAAGTCCGTAGATGAGCATACCGTGGTCGTCGGTGGTTTCCCAATTGTCGTATGCTATTTGGCGCATCTCTTGGGTGGGAGTGATTTCGGGCAACGGTTTTGAAGTAAGGTAAGCCTTCTTTTCGTTGGTGTTCATACCAGTCCAGCGGGCTTGGTCGCTGCCGATGGTAGATGTGTTTTTCACATCGGGACAAACGCCGATGCCGTTGCGGTTGAATCCCTGCTCGCTAACGTCGGCACCCCATGCCACGGTGTAACCTTTGTCTACGGCATTGTCGATAATGCGCATCATATCGTCCATTGGCACATTGTAAGGAGCGTCCCAACGCCAGTTGTCTTGAACCTCGATAATGAACTTTTGGTAAAATGGATGGTGGGTGTATGATGTTATCGAAACATAATCATCGAAATTAAGTCCGAGCGATTCGGCAAACGATTTTGGAGTGTACTCTTTGCCTTTGTAGGTGAACTTTTCGGGACAAACGCCAAGATATGCGTCGTAAACTGCTTTGAGAGATTTTTTCCAGTTGGGCGAAATCTTTTTAGCATCGCTTTTGGCAATAGCCGAAACTATGCCGCCAGCCACTTTGTCCATCTCGTTGTTGTTGGGCAAAGAATCGCCGCTGAGGTTTCCCATAGAGGGCATTGCCTCTTGAGGAATTATGCCATAATTTTGCATACAGAAAAGCACATCGTAGGCGCTTCCTCCCGGGCTGAACGAAACGTCACCGTGGGTTCGTACAGCCTTGTCGGCGCGGTCTTCCATAGTTTTGTGCACTACGAATGCCTCGCTAAAATCGTATTCGCCTTTGCCGAGACGAATTAATTCTGCCTCAAAAAACGACAGTGTGCTGAAACACCAGCATGTGCCGCTCTGATATTGGTTTTTTACTGATGTAATGGGAATGGTCTTTACTGTTGTGAATTTAAATCCCTCGTCCTGTGCTTGAGCCAATACTGATACACAGGTTAATGCGGCTGCAATTGCCGCAGTTTTTTTTATACTACTCATTATCAATATTTATTAATTGTTTTAATCTCTACTCTTCGGGCTTGCGCATAATGGCGTAAATCTCAAATGCAAAGCCAAATAGCACCACGATGGGAGCGAGGGTGATGCGGCGGAATGAGAATATCTCTTCGTTGAATACGTTGGGGTCGTCGCTTGCGCCTCCTGCCATAAGTATAAAGCCAAATACTATGATGGCAAATCCTATGATTAGGAGTTTGTAGTTGAGTTTTCCAAAAGCGAAACCTTCGTCGTTTTGAGGTTCGGTATTTTTGTTTTCTTGTTCCATAATGCTTTATTTTATAAGTTAAAAATATTAGAAGATGGGCGGCGGCCTAAAATTTCGGCACACGAGAAAAACGATGTCATGCTTACTCCCAATATGCCGTGGAGGTTGAGGTTTTGACCTGTAAGCCAAAGATTTGGTATAGGTGTTTTGGGCGTGAGCAAGGTGTACATCAGTTTATCATGGTCTTTTATTATGCCAAAAGCCGACCCGTTTTCGGTAGCTGTGTAGTCGCGATAGGTGAGGGGAGTGGATGTGTATATCGATTCCACTGAGTTTTTCAGCTCAGGTATGTATTGGTTTACAATGTTGATAAGTTGAATAGCCTTACGTGCTTTGAGTTCGTTGTATTCAGAGCAGCGGTTCATGGGCGTTGAGTCGGCAAATTTTTCCACATCGCTCCAGAGCATAGGTGTAAGTAGGTCGATATTGTCGGCATAATCACCACTTAGAGGCGGGGCAAAACTTACAAGCACGCACTGTGGCTGTTGGTCGGCAGTGATATTGCCTTCTTCCCAAACGTCGTTGCCTCGGTGGATATAAATGTTACGGTTGAGGTAACGGAGGTGTCCGGGTTTTAGTTTTATGTTGACGGTAAACATGCCGAAAGTGTTTTCGAGCGATGTTATACGTTTTTTGTAAATCTTTTTTATAAACGATGAATTTTGAGCAAGGCGTAATGTGGCGGCGGGATGAGCGTTTGAAATCACGTAGCGGGTTTCTACAGGGTCGCGACCGTCGATTTCTACTTTTGATATTCTGCCGTCTTCTTCCACAAGGTTGGTAACACGTGCGTTTACAATTACTTCGCCGCCAAATTTTTTGATGCTATCGGCAAGCGATTTGGCTATCAACATTCCTCCGCCTTTGATTCGGTATGCGCTTTGGATATACGAACTGTTGATTTGCGCAAATGTGTATAGCGGCAGACGAGCCTTGTCTAATTCAAGTTTTGCCGATGTGCCCGAAAGCACATTTTGCAATACGGGGTCCGAAATTGTGGATGTAAGGTAGTTGTAAGCGTTTTTTCCTAAGAGAGTTTCGCCGGCGAGGTTTTGTTCGGGGTCGCGGTCGAAACTTTCAAAAATGCCTTCGCCCACCTGACGCAAAAATTCGGTATAAGATTTTAGTTGAGCTGCAGAATCGGGAAAATATTCCGTCATCTTGTTGCAAAAATTGTCGTAGCCGTTTACCAGCATATACGATTTATCTTGATAGATAATTTCGTCGAATCCGTTGGTATCAAGTTTTTGCCACGGCAAATCCATTAAACCAAAGTATTTAAAAATGCGGTTGAGCGGCTGACCTTCGTCTAATCCGCCGATGTAGTGAAATCCTGTGTCAAACTTAGTGTTCTTGCGGGTGAATGTTTGGATACAGCCACCTATCAAGCGGTTTTGTTCTAATACGCACACTTTCATGCCCTGTTTTGCAAGTATGTATGCGCATTGCAGACCGCCAAGACCTGCACCGATTACTACTACATCGTATTTTTGCATGGCTAACTGGTATTATTTTTCGGCAACAGTGCCGCTGAGGGTCATGTATGTGGTTTCGCCATAAAAAATAGTTGCAGATACTTTTGTGGTGTCGGCGGCATCGCAAGCCACCTTGATATTAAGCACTGGCGAACCCGATGGCGTTACCATAGCGGTTAATCGGCAACGATCTATTGCTGTAAAAGTCAAACGTTTAGATTGTGCGTCTTCAACACATTCTTTAATCATTTGAATAGTGCATACACCCGGGGTAATGGGCTTTTGAGGGAAATGCCCTTTGTATACATCGTGGTTTTGGTTGAGTTTTACGGTGTATACGTGGCTACCATCGCTTTCGGTTGTATGGTTTTCTATTGCGTAAAAATCTTTGATAAGCATTTTCGGCTGTTTTATTTGGTTGACGATTTTGGCAGGGGAATGTTCCAATGTTTTTTCCATTCCACCACAAAGTCGGGATTGGAAGTTTCAAAAGTTCCAGAGCGCGACACAAACAATTGCGTGGTTTCGGCTTCAATAATAACGGCATTGTCGGCGGGGCGTGTTACAATGTAGCGAAAAACCATTTTAGCAGCCTTTGTGGGCACGTAGGTGATTTTGATGTTAAGCTTGTCGCCAATGCGTGCCGAATTGCGGTATTTGATGTGCATATCTACCACAGGAGCTGTGTATCCGCTGTTAAAAATGTGCAGATATTCAAAATGGTATTTGTCGCCAAATGCCTCGCGGGCGTTTTCCATATATTTTACATAGTTGCCGTGCCATACCATCTGTATAGCGTCAAGGTCGTAAAAAGGCACTGTAAAATCGATAGTTACCGACAGTTCTCCGTTTTCGGTTTTGGCATCCATTGCTATTTGTCCATGAAAATTTTCATTTTGCACACTGCCACAGTAACGCCGTTTACCTTAGATTCGGCGTTCATAAGAGTAATGTTCATGGCTTGCGACACAACTGTCATGTAGGTTTCGATGTTGTCGCCTGTTTTTGGAAGTGCTGATTGCAATGCAAATTTTTTGATTTCGGCAATATAGCCCAACACGATTGGGCGCTTGTTGATCCAGTCGTTGTATCCCGCAAAGGTAGCGGCGCTCTGAGCAATGTGCTCAATAAGTCCGGTTTCGGAGAGCAAGCCGTCTTCTACAAAAATGTTGCTATCAGCCACGGTGAGACCTGTCTCCACGTCGGTTTCCGACACGGAGAACAGTTTATCTACCATGAGCATAGGCTCGCGTTGCGGAATAAAGGTTTTTATTCCGTCGCCCGCATAAAGTACGGTTTTAGCCATGTCTTACGCGTTGGTTTTTTCGTATACAAAATCGTAGAGGTTTTGGAATGTCTTTACCTGTGCAACACTCTGTCCTTTGATTTCTACACCAAACTCTTCCTCAATAACGGCAATCATGTCTACGAGGCTGAGGCTGTCGAGTTGAAGGGTGGCTTTGATCTCTTTTTCGGGAGCGATTTCGCTTTCTTCTACTTCAAATTCGTTGGCAAGTACAGAGTTAATTTTTGCGATGAGTTCGTTTTTTTCCATTTTTATAGAGTGTTTGTTTATTAATATTTTATATCTATTTTCAAAATGCAAAGGTTATAAAAAAAATCGTTAACGGCAAACATTTGTTTGAAAAAGTGCAAAATCGCACCAAATATCGGCTCAAATATGCAAAAAAAATGAGCCCGTTATCACAACGGACTCATGAAAAGAATGGATGATGAATGAATGAAATGTAATTATAAGTTTTTGACTATGAGTGTCGAATTTGTTCCGCCAAAGCCAAACGAGTTAGAAAGGAACATATCAAAATGTGCCGATACTCTTTGACCCGGAATATTAAGTTTTGCGGAATCTTCGTCGGGATTTTCAAAGTTGAGGTTGGCTGCCACAAAATCGTTTTTCATCATAAGGGTTGAATAAATGATTTCGCTTGCACCTGCCATCCACATTTCGTGACCAGTCTGGCTCTTGGTAGATGTAACGTAAGGCTTGCAGTCGCCAAAGATTTGCGAAATTGCTTTTGCCTCGTTCATATCTCCGATGTGGGTTGAAGTTGCGTGTGCATTGATATAACCTATCTCGTTGATATTCACGTTAGAAAGCCGTAAGCAGTTTTCCAACGATTTGGCAGGACCGGCAACGTTGGGCGATGAAATATGGTCGCCGTTCGACGAGAATCCCCAGCCTTTGATTTCGGCTATGATGTTGGCACCGCGTTTTACTGCGTGCTCGTATTCTTCGATAATTACTGTAGCGGCACCACCACCGGGTACAAGTCCGTCGCGGTCGCGGTCGAACGGGCGAGATGCTTTTGTAGGAGCGTCTTCGCGGGTTGAGAATGCGCTAATACCGTCGAAACTGCCTACTGCGTAGGGGTTTACTTCTTGAGCACCACCACATACCACCATGTCTTCCAATCCGTTGCGAATGAGCAACGAACCAAGACCGATTGCATGGCTACCACTTGCACAAGCACCCGAAATTGTAAGGTTGATACCTCTGAGGTGGAATATGCAACCAAGGTTCATAGTAACGGTAGAGTTCATCGATTGGAATATACCGCCCGAACCGATAAGGGTTGTGTTCTTTTTCTTAAACATAGTTTCCACGCTTTTGTAAACGGGCTCTGCGCTACTGTCGTTGCCATAGAGCAGACCTACGCTGTTGGCGTCTAAATAGTCTTGATCTATTTTGGCATTGTTGAGAGCCTCAACTGTAGCTACGTATGCGTATTTGGCCTGTTCGGGCATAAAAACACGTTGAGCGCGAGATAGTTGTCCTTTCAGGTCGGGAACGTCGAGTTTCGATGTAAGTCCTGAGCGGAATCCTAATTCTTTGCGTTCGGGGTCTAAAACGATACCCGACACGCCGTTGTAAAGCGAGTTTTTAACTTCGTCAAGATTTTTACCGAGACACGAGTATATACCCATGCCGGTGATTACTACTCTTTTTTCCATGTATTTTTTGTTAAAATGTTGTCTAATTTTTCAAATAAACGTTTTCTTAGTTCTATAGTTTCGGCAAGACCGCTGCCTCGCCGTTTGTTTTGGCTGCGTTTTGATTTGATGCGGAATCGCCATTCGCGTTTTAACCCTATGAATGTCTGCCGGTAGTTCCATGCAAACAATCCTAAAAACGGCAATAGTATTACGTGTATTGTGGCATAAAGCCAGTTCCAAAAATAGCCTTCTAATAAGAAGAATATGCTGTAGCACAGTGGAAAAGCCAGCAATGCGCCTACTGCAAAGCGTATGCCACCCACAAACATGGTCATGTGTCCGTTGCCAGCTTTGAATTTTTTTGTTAGCGGCTGTGGCGACAAAAATATTAAAATATTCGGTATCGACGCTGCTATAAACAGCGGAAACAAGCATATCAGCGATAACAACTGAAATATAAATTTGCCTTTGCGGAACGGAATATCAAAATTGTCGTCTACTATTTTAAAGCGTTTGCAGTTTTTTTTGAGGGTTGCGGCATCGTTGTATACGTCTTCTATTACCTCTGGCTTTTCGGCTTTTACGGCTTCAAGTTCTTTAAACAGAGCCTTATCGGATTCCAACTTGTCGGGCAAGTAGGCAGGGTCGCCGCCGCAGAGTTTGCAATAGCGTTTGCCGTAAGTTTCGCGTATGTGGTCGATGGTGTCGTAATTGTCTAAGTCGGTGATGTTGAGCATCATTTCCGAAATTTGTTTACGAACTTCGGCGTTGACGTTGCGTTGTACGGTGCGGGGTTTGGTTTGAAACAGCTCGTAATATGGCTTGAGCGAAATCGGTTTGCCGCACACAATCATCATATCTTCGCGAAACTTAAAATAGTTGCTATAATGATTGCAGATTGGCAATATTTGTATGTCGGTTTGAAAATTATCTTTTTTGGCAGCATCAAACGCCATGCGCAAGTATCCGAGCGAAAATTCGCCGAGCCAACGTTTGTCTTGGTTTAATGCTTCGGGGAAAATCAAAACCGAACCGCCTGAAAGCAATCTGTCGGCAGCTTCGGCAAAAATATCGTAATTGTTTTTGAGAGCGTCCATGCCATCAAACTCAATACGGAATGCTGGTAGTAAGTATATGCTACGCAACATTTTACCAATTATTGGACGGTTGAATGCATCGGCACGGGTAAATATGCTTACAATGCGGTCGCGAAATGCAAATTCTACTCCGAGCGCATCGTTGAGGGCGTTTTGATGGTTTGACGCTATGATAAGAGGAGTGCCTTTGGCGGGGGTATTCTCTCTGCCTATTACGTATATGTGCTTGTAATATACGTTGTTGTGCAGTACTCTCAGGTAATTGCGCATTATCCTGAAAAATGCTTCTCCTAATATGCTTCTCTTTTTCTTTTTCAGCATTTGGTAGGATTTAGTTGGTTTGGCGGAATTTGTCCGCTAAATGAAAACGTTTAATTAGGCGTTGTATTGCAAACTTGCCCGTAACGAGCGCGTTTGGCAGTCCGCCCGGTGTTTGAAGCCACTGTCCGGCAAGGCAAAGATTGTCGATGCCTTCCACATTGCCGTGGTGCACAAGTTTAGGCGCGTAGGGTGTTTGTATAAAGCCCATATACGAACCTTTGTACGACCCTAAATAGCGGTTGAAACTTTTTGGTGTGCAGATTTCTACAAGCGAGAGTTTGCCTTGGTATTGTGGGTAGTGCTTTTCTAAGCGTTGTTGAATTTCGGTTGCAATGCGCTGTTTTTCGGCTTTGTAGGCTTCGGGGTCTTTGTATAGGTTTTCCCAATATTGATATTCGTCGTCGTGCTGCACCATAAGTATCTGAATGATGCCTTTGCCTTCGGGAGCAAAATCAGGTTGGTCGGCGTAGTTGTTTACAATCACCACATTGTGTTCACGGTCAACAATTTTGTATGGTTCGCAGTTGAATATTTCCATGGTGGGAATGTCGTTTGTGGGACAATCCACTCCAAAATATATGGTTATATTGCTAAATACCGGATGTGTTTTGGTGTTGGCGAATGCTTGTTTTAGGTTGTTGTCCATATAGTTATGGCCTATTAAATCAAACGCAACTTTAAGGTCGGTGGCAATTACCACATAATCGGGTTCTACCGATGTTCCGTCGGTAAAATTTATTTTTGTAATTTTTTTGTTGTTGATTTCGGTGTTGAGTGCTTTTTTCTTTATCGAGATTTTTCCGCCGAGGCTCAAATACTTGTCGCGCATACGGTTGGTAATGGTGTCAGACCCGCCGCGAGGAAGGTCGGCATTGCCCATCGAAAACATAGCATACATATAGAATGCCGAAATTACATAAAACTGCTTGGGTACGTAGTTGTATATAATTTGATGAATTATAGGACTTTTTGACCGTTTGGCGTATTCCTCTAAAGTAAGTTTTTTGTATTTGGCAAATGCGGGGATTACTTTCAACATTTTAAAAAGCAATTTCATGTTTCTGCCAAAACCCATCTGTTCTTGAGGAAACATTGATGGCAATTCTATAGCCTGAAATTTTTTTATCAACTTAATCAAGTTGTTTATTTCTTTGTGGTCTTCGGGAGCTATAGACAGTAGTTCTTGACGCATTTTTTCAAGGTCGCGCCAAACGTGTGCCTTTACGCCGTCGATATCCACTTGAAGAAAATAGTCGTGGCGGATTATATCTTTTTCGGGGTCTTGGATTACTCCCACCTCTTGCCACACTTTATATATTTCTTTTTGGGGCGAAGTGCCAGTCATCCAGTGCACGCAGTTGTCGATGTGGAATCCTTTGCGTTTCCACGATGTGCACTGCCCGCCCACAACGGAATGAGATTCAAAAATTTCGCTCTCTATGCCGTTCATTTGCGCGTAGATGCCCGCTGCAAGCCCGGATATGCCTCCGCCTATTATTGCTAATTTTGCCATTTAATTGTAGTTCGATATATATTATCGGTAATTTGCGCAAATTTATGGCTTTTTTTTCTTAAAACAAATAAAAAAACAATAAAAGCGGATTTAAATGCATAAATCCGCTTTTTGAGATGTTATGAGTTTATGCCGGAAGTTATTTGGCGTTTTTGAGAAGCCAAACTTCAAGTCCGGGTTGTTTTTTCTTAATGTTGTTGTATTGTGCGATAATGTCGTCGGCTTTGTCGCTTGATCCTACATATACGCGGTGTTGGTCGCCTACGGTGAGGATTTTTGAGCCAGGGAGTTCGCGCTGACGTTTTTGTGCGTTTTTAATTGTGGTAAAACTTCCTGCTATTAGATAGTATTTTTTAAATTCGCTTCCTATATTTAAAGGTGTGGTCGAAAAGCCTGCGTCTAATAGAGTTTTTGTTTCGGGGTCGTCTACCACTTCGGTTTCGCCAAGGTCGGGAACTGTTGGCTTGGGTGTGGTAACTTCTTGTGCTGGTTCGGTGTCGCTTTGAGTGTTTTCTACCTTGGGTTTTGAACCAAACATACCTGCTACCCATTTGTTTACCGGATCCATATATAATATATAAAGTGTGATAAGCGCAGCTATCGGCAATAGAATCAACAGCCATTTTAATACGCCGCTCTTTTTCTTTTCGGTTTCTTTTGGTTCAGAATCGGGTTTAGCTTCTTTAACAGTGGTTTTAACTGTGGATACTGTGGTGGTGGTAGATATTGTACGCTTTGTGGCTTGCACTTTACCCTTTGATGTGCGGGCTTGAGCTTTGGCTGCTTCTACTTCCACTGGGTCCATGCCGTAATTATCAATCATAAGGTTGTTGGGCACTGATTTGATAATTGTGGCTCCGCTATCGTCGCGTGCAATAATGCCCACTTCGTCGAGGGTAACTGATTCGCCTTTATCTAATTTTACTTTGGTTTCTTTTACAAATTGCTCTATCTGCAGACGTGCTGTGGTTTGGTTTACAGGTTGATTCTGCATAATGTATGTTTCGAGCATATTGTCTTTGTCTGTGGTTTTGCCAGTGTCGAGCTTTACAATTTTTGAAGGCGGATAGATCGTGCCGGTTTTCTCGTCTAACTGTGCGGGTTGGTATTGGGTTTCTAAAGTTCCCAATCCGGGTATGGTTATACTCTCTTGAGTGAGTAGTATGTCTTTGAATAATTCGTTAAGATTTGTCATAATTGTTGCAGTTTCTTTTACTTGCTTGTTGCTTGTTGGTTGAAATCTTCATTTGCAAATATACTAAATTTTAATTATATCAAACTTTTTTTTCTGTTTTTTTTATTGAGAGATTTTTTTTTGTAATTTTGAGTTCTAATTAAAAATATTGATATGAAAAAAATTCTTGTTACTGGAGGTGCCGGATTTATTGGCTCTCACACAGTTGTGGAACTCCAACAAAAAGGTTATGAGGTGTTTATCGTTGACAACCTGAGTAACTCTAATCCAAATGTTATCGACAATATCGCCAAAATTACCGGCACAAAACCCGTGTTTGGAAAAGTTGACGTGGCTGTTAAAGACGAACTTTTTGATTTTTTGAAACAGCATCAGGGTATTGAATCGGTGATTCACTTTGCCGCATCTAAGGCCGTTGGCGAATCGGTAGAACAACCTCTGAAATATTACCGCAACAATATCAACGGACTTATCAACGTGTTGGAAGCCATGAAAGAGTTTGGTATCAAAAACTTGGTTTTCTCGTCGTCGTGCACAGTTTACGGTCAGCCCGAAAAACTTCCCGTTACCGAAAACTCACCTATCCAACCTGCTCTTTCGCCTTACGGTAATACAAAACAGATTAATGAAGAAATTATTCACGACTTTGTGGCTGTTAATAAAGGTATTAACTGTATTTGCCTGCGTTATTTCAATCCTATTGGTGCGCATCCGTCGGCTTTGATCGGCGAACTTCCTATCGGTGTGCCTGCCAACCTTATACCTTATATTACTCAAACTGCTGCCGGCATCCGCGAATGTCTAAGTGTTTTTGGCAACGATTACGACACTCCCGATGGCACTCCTATCCGCGATTATATCGACATTATCGACCTTGCTAATGCTCATATCGCTGCCATCAACCGTATGGAACAAGGCAAACAGAAGGGCGCATTAGAGTTCTTTAATGTGGGAACAGGCAACGGACTTACTGTGCTTCAGCTTATTAGCGCATTTGAAAAAGCCACAGGTGTAAAACTCAACTACAAAATTGTTGGTCGCAGGGCTGGCGATATTGAAAAAGTTTGGGCTGATACTTCGTTGGCAAACAAAGAGTTGGGATGGAAAGCTCAAGTACCTATCGAAGAAACTCTCAAAAATGCTTGGCGTTGGCAGCAACGTATTACCAAATAATATTACATAAAAAAAACGATGACAGATTTCTGCCATCGTTTTTTTATGTTGTTATTCTCAGAGGTTAGAATTTAAATGTCAATCCTAAGCCAGTAACATTCTTAAACTGAGTGAGCGAAAAATAGTCGCGATCGTCTTTAGTGATTTTTACGTCCTCGTCGTATACAAGTTCGGAAGTAATGTTAAACGAAAGCCATTTGTTGATTTGCATAGCTATGATAACGTTCCAGTCAACATCGATTTCGTCCATAAAACCGTCTTTGTAAGAGTTGAAGAGAACGAGGTTGGTGCCAAACGAAATGTTTTTGGCAATGTCGTATTTGGCATCAAGTTTAAAATACCAACCAAACTCCGAACGTGCATGTTTGCAAGTGTCAACACCAAAAGCACCTTGTTCTGAAAGAAAATCGTTGAGTACTACAGTTGTTTTACCGCACAGAGGCGAAAGGTAGAACATAAAATTGTCGGATACCTGATAATCCATACCGACTGTGTAGGTGAGGTAAAGCGGCGACCAACATTCTGAATTAAGAGTAGCTTCTTCTATCTCTTCTTCTACGCCTTCTTCGTTAGTTACTTTTACTTTTTCGTAAGTCCAACCTTTGTCAAACTGGCTTTTGTAGTCAAAAATAGCTGAGTAGTATAGCTTTTTGGCAGCTTGGAAACCGTATTTCGACGAAAATTGAAGTTTGTCGTCGTTTTTGCGGAACTCATCGTATTCGTCGATAAGGCGGAGAGTGCCGTATTGAGCTGTAATGGCGTTTTGCCACGAATGTTTGTTTTTGTGATAGTTGGCATTGAAGTTTGCAAGAGCGTTGAGACCAATCTGCTGATCGCCACCGGGAGCCCAGTTTACAAGAGCTGTTTGCGAAGCTGTTAACGAGAGCATTCCGCTAAATTTCCAAACCTTTCCGCTGTCAACGTCGACTTCGGCTTTTGAATCTTTTGCAAGCGAGGTAACTTCTTTGGCTACTTCGTCGGTCTGTGCTAAAAGGGGCAGTGTTAATGCTACTGCTGCCAATGTAAGTACTAAATGTTTCATATTGCTAAGTTTTTGTTGGTTATAAATTTATCTAATGTGTTTAGCATCCACAAAGCGGTGGTAATCAGGAAGCGATTTGGCAAAAGCCTTGTGGTAAACGTCCCACTTGGAGCGAAAATCAGCAAGTGCAACTGTGTCGGGATACTTTTTCCATTCTGATTCGAGAGCGGCGGTGCGGATAGAATCTTTGTTGCCGCCTTGCTTGGTGAGTTCGGTGATAGCATTGTCTACGCATGCAAACTTCAACCTATCATAATCAGCTTTGAAAAGTGGAAAATAATAATCAAGAATCATTTTCTGCCCCTGTGCACCCTTTTCGTCAAATCCGGGAAAGTAGCGCGCAGTGTGCAAATAGTTGTTTGCCACAAAAATCTCTTTTTTGGGTAGCGAATCGGCAGTGTCGCCTTTTATGTTGGCATCAATTATTTTAGAAGCCTTACTAATGAGCAATTTAGGTGTAAATACGCAAATGATGCCCACAAATATCAAGCAGTAAACAAACCATTTAACGCCCGACCTTTTTACGTGTTTTGTACTTTTTGCAAAAGACATATCTTCCTTTTTTTATCGAAGGCAAAAGTAAAGGTTTTTGACCGTTTGAATGTAAACAAATTCTTATGTTTTAAAAAATGAGCAATAAAAATTTGGAAAGTACAAAATATACCATTACCTTTGCACCGCAATTAAGAGATATTGCGGGGTGGAGCAGTTGGTAGCTCGTTGGGCTCATAACCCAAAGGTCACAGGTTCGAGTCCTGTCCCCGCTACTAACAAAAAGGCATCGTTTTAATCATAAACGATGCTTTTTTTATGCAGTTTGCTATCCCACACCTTATATATTATAATAGATTTTTATTGGTTGCGCTCGGTAATTTCGTCGCGTATCTTAGAGGCAAACTCGTAATCTTCGCGGGCAATGGCTTTGCGTAGCATATCTTTGAGCTCGCGCATGGGTAAGCCATCAAGTTTTGGCGAATCAAACGATTCGTCGCCCGGAGCAGTCCATTCAAATCCTGCCTTGTCTAAAACATGTTCGTATGTGTAAATGGGGCACGAAAACTTGAGAGCAATAGCCACGGCATCGCTTGTGCGGGCAGGAATACGGATATAATCATCTTTGCTGCTTCCAACTGTGCAGCAAACAATTTCGGCATAAAAAATTCCCCGGTCTACATTTGAGATAATAACTTCAATCACATCAATCGAAAACGCAGCGGCAATGTTAAAAAACAAATCGTAAACCAATGGACGCACCGGCACAAGCCCTTCTATTTGAATTGCAATAGCTTGCGCCTCGCTAAACCCGATAATCACGGGCAGCTTGCGTGAGCCTTCTTTTTCTGACAAGATAAGCGTATATGCAGGCGATTCAGGACTATTCTGATTTGCCACACCACTTACCGTTAACAATATTTTTTCCATGCCTTGTGCGTTTTCTCAAATATGACGTTAGCAAATATACAAAAAAAAGTTCAATAATTTTCGTTTTTTTAAAGAAAAATATAAAAAAAGAATTTGCAGAGAAAGAAAAACTAAATAACTTTGCGCCCGAAAAAATAATTGTAATCATTAGTCGGGGTCAATTAAAAGAGATAACCTCACGGTTACCACCTCGCTAACAAACTTTTAACAACATGTACGCAATAGTAGAAATCGCAGGTCAACAGTTTAAAGTTGAGAAAAGCAAAAAAGTTTATGTGCACCGTTTGCACAGCGAAGAAGGCGAAACTGTAAGTTTCGAGAATGTTCTTCTTGTAGACAACGACAACGACGTGAAGGTAGGCGCTCCTTTTGTTTCGGGCGCAAAAGTTGAGGCTAAAATCCTCAAACACCTCAAAGACGACAAAGTTATCGTTTTTCACAAAAAACGCAGAAAAGGCTATGCCGTTAAGAAAGGTCATCGTCAGTACCTCACTCAAATCCTTATCGAAGACATCAACCTTTAATTCTTCGGTAGCAAACTATTTTAGTTATTAATCAGAAAAAGTAGAAAGAAATGGCACATAAGAAAGGTGTCGGCAGTTCTCGAAACGGCCGCGAATCGCACAGCAAACGCTTAGGAGTTAAGAAATTCGGAGGCGAAGTAGTTAAAGGCGGAAACATCATCGTCCGTCAGCGTGGAACAAAACACTATCCCGGTGTTAATGTAGGTATGGGTAAAGATTACACTCTTTTTGCTCTTACCGACGGAAAGGTTCAGTTCCAAATCAAAGGTAAAGACAAAAGCTACGTTAATGTATTACCTTTGGAAGCCGCTCCACAAGCATAACGCTTTTATCCGTTAACAAGCTACGCTCCCAAGTTGTATGATTTTCAAGCAGCTTGGGAGTTTGCATTTAAATAAAACCGATAAATAAATCAATTAAAAGTAATAAACCATGCTTTTAGTAAAGACAATAACCGATAATCCCGAGTTTGTAATTGAGCGTCTGGCTATCAAAAACCGCGATGCTCGTGCTCAAGTGGAAAAAATCGTGGAACTCGACCGCCAAAAACGCGAGATTCAAAAACAGATGGAAGACAACAAGGCTGAACAAAACAACCTCGCTAAACAAATTGGTGACCTTTACAAACAAGGCAAAAAAGACGAGGCTGATGCTATGAAGCAAAAGTCTACCGACCTGAAAAACATCGTAAAGGAAGAGGAAGATAAGTTTGCCGCTTTAGACAAAGAACTTTTTGATATTCTTGTTACATTGCCAAACTTGCCTTACGAACTTGTTGCTCCCGGCAAAAGCGCCGACGATAACGTAGAAATTCGTCGTGGTGGCGAAAATCCTGTTTATGAGGGTTTTGAACCGCTTCCGCATTGGGACCTCGCTAAAAAATACGATATTATCGACTTTGCTACCGGCGTTAAAATCACTGGTGCAGGTTTCCCGCTCTACAAGGGCAAAGGCGCAAAACTTCAGCGTGCGCTCATCAATTTCTTCTTGGATGAAGCTGCCAAATCGGGTTATATGGAGGTTGAACCCCCTGTACTTGTAAACAAGGATTCAGGATTCGGCACAGGTCAGTTGCCCGACAAAGAGGGTCAGATGTATCACTGTGAGCAAGACGACCTTTATCTCGTGCCCACAGCCGAAGTGCCTGTAACCAACATCTACCGCGATATGATTCTCAATGCCAACCAGTTGCCTATTCGTCATTGCGCCTACACTCCGTGTTTCCGTCGCGAGGCTGGTAGTTATGGTTCTGACGTGAAGGGCCTCAACCGTTTGCACGAATTTGATAAGGTGGAACTTGTACAAATTGTTCACCCCGACAAATCGTACAAAGCATTGGAAATCATGGTTCTTCACGTAGAAGGCTTGGTTAAAAAACTTGGTTTGCCTTACCGTATTATCCGTCTTTGCGGTGGCGATATGAGTTTTACATCTGCCATGACCTACGATTTTGAAGTATGGTGCGCCGCTCAGCAAAAATGGCTCGAAGTTAGCTCGGTATCTAACTTTGAATCTTATCAGGCTAACCGTTTGAAACTCCGTTTCAAAGAAGACGGCGACAAACGTACCAAACTCTGCCACACACTCAACGGCAGCGGATTGGCATTGCCCCGCATCGTGGCTTCTATTCTCGAAAACTATCAGAAAGCAGACCGTATCGAAATTCCCGAAGTATTGCGCAAATACACAGGTTTCGACTTTATCGGTGGCGACGAAGAAGTTAAGGCTGAATAATATTATTGATAACTATAAAAAAATCCGACATCAAATGGTGTCGGATTTTTTTTGGTTGCAACAAATACACCGTCTTTGTTTTTTTCTAAAACTTTGTTATATTTGCAAGAAAAGATATTTTTAAATTCTTAACACATTATATGAAAAAATTAGCAGTAGCAGGAAGTCTCGCGTTTGATGCAATTGAGACCCCTATGGGCAAAACCGACAAGATTATAGGCGGAGCATCTCCTTATATCGCATTGGCAGCAAGCTATTTTAAGGTAGATGCCGGAATCATTTCTGTTGTGGGTGGTGATTTCCCCGACGAATATTTTGAAATCCTTCACTCCAAAAATGTTAACACCGATGGTGTAATTGTAGAGAAGAAAGGCAAAACAATGTTCTGGGCTGGCAAATACAACAAGGATATGAACCAACGCACTACCCTTACCACAGAACTCAACGTGTTTGCCGATTTTCAGCCTGAAGTGCCACAGCGTTATCAAGATGCCGACGTGCTTATGCTCGGTAATATCACTCCTTCGATACAGAAGGCTATTATTGAAAAAATGAGCCGCCGTCCTAAATTGATAATTATGGATACTATGAACTATTGGATGAACAATACTCCCGACGAACTTGACGAAACTATCTCTATGGTGGATGTGTTGACAATCAACGACGAGGAGGCTCGTCAGCTTTCGGGCGAATTTGTTCTTCCCACTGCAGCTAAGAAAATTCTCAGCCGTGGTCTCCGCTATCTGATTATCAAAAAAGGCGACAATGGTGCGTTGCTGTTCTCAAAAGACGGCAAGATGTTTTTTGCTCCCGCATTGCCTTTGGAGAATGTTTGCGACCCCACAGGTGCAGGCGACAGTTTTGCCGGCGGATTCTCAGGCTATATTGCTGCCAAGGGTAAAACCGATTTTGAAACTGTGAAATCGGCAGTGGTGGCTGGTAGCATCATGGGCAGTTTCTGTTGCGAACGTTTCGGTACAGAAAACCTCCAGCTCCTTACCGACGAGATGGTTAAAAAAAGAGCAAAGGAGTTTGAAGAACTTACCAAATTTAGATTTTAACCATTAGTATTTTGATAGTGAATATCGGGCGGGTGCTAAAAACTATAGTTGGCACCCGCTCTTATTAATGGGTTTTCTCCGTATGAATTATCGTTGAAGAGTAGGTCGTAAGTAACTTCGGCATAAACACATAGATGGCCCATACATTTGCGGTAGCCTGCGCCAACGGGTAATGATACCTGCCATTTGCGACCTTCGTAGCGTTTGTAGCTTTCTATTTGAAATCCTCCCACAGCGTAAAATCCATCGTAAATGTCGAATGTAGCGTATGCACGTCCTCCGAATGTAGATTGTGGGTCGTTACCTCTTGTTTTGTAGTACGAAGCAAAGGGCGAAAGTGCTACAGAAAGTTTTCCATTAACAAAACGTCGTCCAAATTCGGGAGCTATGTTAGCGTAAATGTTGGCATTTTGAATGTTTACAGATGCGTTGCCGCCAACAAACCACTGAGCTTTGGCTGTGATAGCAAATGAAATAATGGCGGTGAGTAATAGTATTTTTTTTATCATATTATTAAAGGATTTAAAGGGTTATTCTTCTTCGTCATCGTCGTCGTAAAGTTTTTCGGCAGTGTTGAACTCTATGCGGATACCTGCAATTAAGATGTCGTCTACCTGCTCTAAGTTGCCTTTCCATTCTTTGTGATATGTGTAGAAAAAGTTTGCCATTTCGCTTGTATCGAGTTTGTCGGCCTTGATGAGTAAATCAGCAAAGTTTCCACGACCAAGTTTTTTCCCGTTAGCATGACCAAACTGATCAGCGTATCCGTCAGATGTTAACACTATTAAGTCGTTGTCTTTAAGTGGTATATCGTGGTTGGTGAATTTAAAATCGTCGTTGGCGTCAATATTGCCAAGCGAGCAACGGTCGGGAAGCACTTTTATAAGTTCGCCATTACGCACTAAAAACAGCGGACGGTAAGCTCCTGCGTATTGCAGCATTGTATTGCGCGAATTAATAATGCAGAAACTGAGGTCCATTCCGTCAATTCCGCCCACCTTGTTGCTAAGGCTCGATACCGATTCGTGCATCTTGTCGTTGAGTTTGCGAATGATAACTGCAGGAGAATCTTCAAGTTTTACGTTGTGAAGTATTTCGTCTAAAAACATCTTACCCATAAGACTTACAAACGCACCTGGAACGCCGTGTCCCGCACAGTCGCACACTGCAAAATATTTGCGTCCAAATTTCTGCGCAATCCAAAAGAAATCGCCACTAACAATGTCTTTGGGCATATTTAGGATAAACACTTTGCTGAAATAATGCCTAAAATCATCCTCGTCGGGCATGAGAGCTTTTTGTATAATTGATGCGTATTCGATACTTTTGGTGAGGTCTTTGTTTTTGATGTCGATTTCGTTGCGCTGTTTAAGTATTTCTTGTTCGGCTTTTTTCTGCTCGGTAATATCCGATTCTACTACAACTATTTGATTTACAGTTTTGCCGTCGTCGTTGAGAATCGGAGTGAGTGTTGTTTGCAACCAAATTGTGCGACCGTTGGCTGTGGTGTTTGAGTGAGGGAATGTTAACGATTTACCATCTGTGTAAACCTTTCGGTAATAATCTATTACAACAGAATCGTTGAAAGCGTTTTCGATATTGAGGTTTTTACTCATTATCTCGTCGAATGTGTATCCATATACTTTTTCGTATCCAACGTTAACGTATTCGAGGTTGCCATCAGCGTCAAAAATTGATACAGCGTTGTCGGTATTTTTTACGGCGAGCGAAAGTTTTGACAGTTCGCTGTTGACTTTGGCAACGGTTTCTTGCGAAAGTTTTAGATTGTTGTAGGTTTCTTCTAACTGTGTGCCACGGTCTTCTAACAAACGTTTTTGAGTGTTTAGTTTGCGGAAAATGTAGAAATTTGCGATTGCAGTTTCTACGTATGTGGCAAAGTTGTGGATAATGCTGATTATGTAGTTAGAAAAATAGTTTTTTTCGGTATTGGTGAGCGACATTACGCCCACAGTCATCTCATTGTCGAACAGAGGAATAAATACAGCCGAACCGCATAAATCTGTATCTGGTTTGTATTCTGGGGCTATGTATTCGCAAATTTGGTTTTTATAATCGTCGAGTACTACCGATTTTTGATTAAGAAAACTCCAAACGTGCATATTGTCGATGTTGTCTAAATTGTATCGGGCAAATGGCAGGATTTCGCCATCCATAATAAATGCCGAAAAGTCGAGACTATTATGCACAGCGTTGAAAATGCCTATGCTTAGGTTGTCGGTTTTGAAAAAATTGTTAAGCTCTTTAAAACATACAATTGATATCTCTTTGATAGTTAGGTTTTTGATAATATTCTGACCAGACGATGAAAGCATGGAGAGGTCTTTGATGGTTTTGTCGAGCGAATCTTTTTGCTTTTTTAGTTGGTAATTGGTTTCGATAAGACCTTGTGTGCGCTCTTCGAGCTGGGCAAGTAGCGAATTACGCTCTTTGTTAAACGACCGTTTGTAGATATATACAATGATGGTGGCTGAAGATGCAAGTATCAGAAAATATATGATATACGCCCATTTTGAACGAAAAAATGGAGGTCTTACCGAAAATTTGTATTCGGCTATGTCGCTAATAATCTCGTCGGAATATTTGGCGCGTACTTTAAAAATATAGTTGCCATCGCGTAGGTTTGCAAAATCGGCTTCGCGCAGGTTCGACCATGGTGTCCAAGTTTCGTTGTAGTTTTCGAGAAATGTGCAGTATTCTATTTTGCCTTGACAGTTTGGATCGTCGCTTTCGCCCAAAAATACAAATTTAATGCTATTGTGGTCGTATGGCATTTTGATAATTGGGTTTGAAGCTAATGCTTTAGCATTGTATTCTATCAGAGTGTCGGTATTGATGATAATCTGTGTAATTTTACAGTTGAGGTCGCCGCACGGCAGTGCCAACAAGCCGGTACTGCACCAAAGTGTGAGTGCCGTTATTATCAGTATCCTTATGTTGCACAGCCATTTTTTCATGCGGCTAAATTAGTAATTATTTTGCTCAATGTTGGCAAATTATTCTTGTTAAATCGTTAATGTCTTTATTCAAAATCTGTTTGTTTAAAAAAAGGTTAAGCATATCAACAGCTTCTCCTATCTTCCATTTTTCTGCGCTTTTGGGCGCAACGTGGTTCGACGTGGTGCGTATCTCAATTATCGGAACTCGTTGTAATTGCGCCATATAGTGCAGCGCAGCACTTTCCATCGTCTCTATTTCGGCGGGGAATTTTTTTAACATCTTTTCGATGTATTCCCTATCAGTGCGGGTTCGGTTTACAGTGTTGACGGTGCATATATTAACACCGAAATGCTGAGCAAAATGCTTAGCAATATGGCTGTGTATCACGCCGTTGCTGAACGGAAACTGGTTGCCTGACATAAATTTTGACCCTACAAGCGGAACAAACTCGCCGTTCTCGCCTTCAAATCCTGTATCGGCAAACCTTGCGTTGTCAACCACATACAACTGCGGCACCGGATTATCCAAACGATAATCGCCCGCAATGCCTACTGCGAATACTAAGCAATATTCGTGCAAAAGTAGTCTCTTCGTAAGATTATATACAGTAGAAAAATATCCCACCCCCGTAACGAGCGTGTCGACGGTGTCGGAGGGTTTTATGCCCGCAATTTCGCCTTCGGTAGATGCGCAAATCAAAACTTTAAGGCAATGTTCCATTTAATTTTGCATTTGTTAGAAAAAATTGGTTTACTTTTGCAACTACAAATTTAATAAAAAAATACAATTGCCAAAGCGATGATTGATTTTATACAACAGGGACTTTTTCTCGACGAGAAAACCCGCTACGTAAAGGTAGAAAGATATAAAGAAGATACCACCCAAACAATAGCCGCATCGGTGCGTAATATTCTTGCCGCAGTGGGCGATGATCCTGAGCGTGAGGGAATTAAAGATACTCCTATGCGCGTGGCCAAGGCTATGCAGTTTTGTACTCAAGGCTACTACACCGACCCTCAGCAAATTCTTGAGGGCGCAATTTTTAAAGAAGATTATTCGCAGATGGTTCTGGTAAAAGATATTGAGCTTTATTCGCTTTGCGAGCATCATCTTTTGCCGTTTTTTGGCAAGGCGCATGTGGCATACGTTCCAAACGGCTGTATTACAGGTCTTAGCAAAATTGCCCGTGTGGTTGACGCATTTTCACGCCGTCTGCAGGTTCAAGAACGCCTTACAATGCAGATTCGCGACTGTATTCAAAATGCGCTTCACCCGCTTGGAGTGGCTGTGGTGATAGAGGCAAGCCACCTTTGTATGATGATGCGTGGCGTGCAGAAACAAAATTCTGTTACCACCACGTCGGCTTTTACAGGCATTTTTCACAAAAACGTTTCCACTCGCGAAGAATTTTTAAGATTGATTGGTAAATTGCATTAACATTATGATATTCAGTAATATAAAATATCTGTTTTTTGATTGGGACAATACCGTTTGGGATTTTTCGGCTAACTCGAAATTGGCAATGATTGAGAGTTACAACAAATACCATTTGGAACAGCATTTTGGACCAATCGAAAACTTTTTGCCTGAATATTACAAGGTTAACGATGCTCTTTGGGCTGATTATCGCAATTTGAAAATCACTAAGGAGGAACTTATCCGAACTCGTTTTAATCAGACATTCAAAAATCTCGGGTTAGATGATTTTGAGCTCTCGATGAAGGTAAACGAGGCTTATCTCGACGCCACCACATACAAAAAAGAACTTGTTCCTGGGGCTGAGACGATGCTTAAAACCTTAAAATCACGTGGTTATAAACTTTATGTAATCACAAACGGTTTTCTCGAAGTTCAAAAACGCAAAATGCGTAATTCGGGTATTGAGCAATTGTTTGATATGTCGATAATTAGCGATGAGGCAGGTGCGTTGAAACCGTCGCGTGCTTTTTTTGATTACGCTTTTGACAAAACAGGTGCAATTCCTGCCCAATCGCTCGTTATTGGCGACGACCCTGATGCCGACATTGCCGGTGCTGTGGATTATGGATTAAAATGCGTTTTCTTTAACCGCAAAGGCAAGGAGTGTGGTTATAAAGTTGATGCCGAAATTTCAGATTTAATGTCTCTTATCGATATGCTATCATAAAAAAAGCGAGAACCGTTTGGCTCTCGCTAAATTATGTTTTTTTGCCAGATTTTTACTTAACCATCATAACGAGAAACTTGCTACGCTCCCAAAATGCTTCGGGGTTGGTGATTTCAAGTTTGCTAACGTTGCTACCTGTTTTAACAAGGTTGTAACTGCCTGAAGGATGGGTAGAAAGAAGCTCAATGTCTTTAACATTCAAAGGAATTTCGTTGAGCGAACGCATATCCACTTTGGTGAAATACTCGCGGTCGAAGCTGTCGCCAATTTTCAAGCCTTTAAATAAGCCTTCACGCGAAATAACGTTGCGGTTCATAAGTTCTTTTTTGGAGCCAACTACGTAATATACAGTGTTGAGCGCAAGGTCTTGAGCCGAAATAATCTCTGATTTTTCTGCGCTTGCCTCTTGTTCGGCCTGCAATGTAGAGTCTAATTGTGCCACCTGAGTGTTGAGCTGTTCAACGTCGAAATTAAGTTTTGCAAGTTTGTCTTTCAAATCAGTAATTTCGTTGTCTTTTTCGGTAACTTGCTGAGTAAGAAGTTGGATGGTTTTAGCCATCTCTTTGTTTTTAACGCCGTCTTTCTGCATTTTTTTGTTGAGGTCGGCGATGGTCTGCTTGTTTTTAAGCAAGAGGTCGTAGATGCTGAGAATGTCCTCGTTGATAGCGTCGGCCTGCGAACTTGTGAGTTCCTGACCGTCGGTAGTGCGAACGGTGATAATCTGCTCTTTCTCTTTGATTTGCTTGAGGTTGTCTTGAATTTGGTTGAATGCGGCGAAATATTCGTCGATTTGGATGCCTCCTGTGGTGGCTACGCTACGAAGACTGTCGTTCTGTGCGCGAAGGCGCTCGATTTCTCCCGAATTGCACGAGAAGAATGTAGAAGCGGCTGCAAATGCCGTTGCTAATAGAATTAGTTTTTTCATATTGCTAAATATTAAAATTATCGTTTTTAAAAACAGCCAAAATTACAAATTTATTTTCTAACGCCACCTTTTTTTTATTAAAAATGTATCTTTGTAACCTATTTTAAATAAAAATATGTTAAAAAAAATTGTATTACTAATAATTTCGGTTGTATTTGTGCTGCCTCTTTCGGCTCAAAATCAACCTTATGCCCGTATGATACTCCAACATCTTTGCAGTGAAGAGTTTCACGGTCGTGGATATGCCTTTGGTGGCGATTCGTTGACGGCTGATTATTTATGTAATGAGTTTAAATCCTTAGGTATCAAGCCTATAATGCAGCCATTTGCCCTAACTGCCAATGTTTTTGATGGTGACGCGTTTATTGTGGCAGGCAACGATGTTTTAAAAGCAGGTAGAGATTTTGTGGTTGATGCTTCGAGTCAATCGGTTAACTGCGATATCAAACTTTCAAAAGTTTTTCGCAAATACGATACTCTGCAAGTGGATGATATAAAATTGTTTGCTGTAGAAAAACTTCCTCCTCAGGGTATATCCGACCATCAGAATAAAATTACAAAATTCTATATAGACAAATCATTGATTCATAACAAAAAACGTGCATTATTTAAACTTGATGTTCAATTAAAGCACGGATATATCACACACAATATTATAGGTATTATCCCTGGCGAAACCGATACTTTTAAGGTGATAACTGCTCATTACGACCACGTGGGCACTCTCGGACGCGATGCCTATTTCCCTGGCGCTCACGACAATGCTTCGGGCACTGCTATGGTTTTGGATCTTGCGCGTGAGTTTGTCAGTATGCCCAAACAGCATTATTCCATTGCATTTATACTTTTTAGCGGTGAGGAAATCGGTTTGCTCGGTAGTTATTATTACACCCGTAATCCTTATTTCCCATTGTCTAAAATCAAGACTCTCATTAATTTAGATATGCTTGGTAGTGGCGACGATGGTATTATGGTGGTTAATGGCAGTGTGCTTAAAGATGAATTTGATTTTCTTGTAAATATCAATAATATAAATAATTACGTACCAAAAATACAGAGTAGGGGAGAAGCCGCCAACAGCGACCACTATTTTTTTTACAAAAAAGGCGTAAAAAGTTTGTATATTTACACCCTCGGAACGTACAAGGAGTATCACAATATTTACGACC
>JAEEGL010383913.1_pt1 | contig 24608 bp, 19 predicted proteins | sample 9134231 | NCBI WGS metagenome assembly JAEEGL01 (sample SAMN16246548, study PRJNA631951) | gut metagenome | biome: gut microbiome; feature: rumen; material: fiber-attached | host: Bos | place: Iran: Karaj | collected 2018-10
GTAACAGGGGCTATAAGACTGTTGCGTATGGCGCATGCCACGATCGGCGGAGTAGGAGTGCTCATACAGAAGCAATTCCAGCCGGGCGGTGACAAGCTTACAGATGCCGGATTTGAGGTATATGCTCTTGCGCGGATCCAGAGCCTGTCAAAGGATAATATAGTTTTTTCATGAATTATAAAGAAGGGAACGGAAGGATTAATTCTGGAGCAGATTATGAAAAAGGTTGTGAAGTTTGGCGGAAGTTCACTTTCGGGGCCGAAGCAGTTTGAAAAAGTAAAGCATATCATAGAACTGGATAAGGACAGACGGTATGTCGTGCCGTCCGCGCCGGGAAAGAGAGACAGTAAAGACAATAAGGTCACGGATCTTCTTTATCAGGCCTATGCTCTTGCAGAGCAGGATAAGGATTTTTCAAAGGTGTTCTCCGAGATCGTAGGACGCTATAATGAGATCATAGCCGGCTTAAATCTCAAGGTATCGCTTAAGAAGGAATTTGAAACGATAAAAAAGAAATTCACGGCTAAGGCAGGAGCGGATTACGCTGCAAGCCGGGGAGAATATCTGAACGGGATACTTCTTGCGGACTATCTCGGATATGAATTTGTAGATGCTGCAGAGGTGATCTTCTTTACGGAGGAAGGGAGCTTTGATTCTGTAAAGACATACAGCGCTGTATATGACAGGCTTCTTGATGTGGACAGAGCTGTTATTCCCGGGTTCTACGGCTCAAACCCTGACGGCTCAATAAAGACCTTTTCAAGAGGAGGATCTGATATCACAGGCTCCATAGTAGCCCGTTCCGTCAAGGCAGACGTATATGAGAACTGGACTGATGTGTCAGGCTTTTTTGTAGCCGATCCACGCATCATCACAGATCCTGAAAACATAGAGATGATCACATATACCGAGCTTCGCGAGCTTGCCTATATGGGGGCTTCGGTGCTGCATGAAGATGCTATTTTCCCGGTCCGAAGGGAAGGCATACCGATTAATATCAAAAATACAAACAAGCCGGAAGACAAAGGCTCCTGGATAGTGCAGAGTACGGGACAGAAATCGAGATTTACAATCACAGGAATAGCCGGAAAGAAGGGCTTCTGTTCAGTAAATATAGAAAAGGACAAGATGAATTCCGAGGTCGGATTCGGCAGAAAGGTTCTGCAGGCCTTTGAGGATAACGATATCTCCTTTGAGCATATGCCCTCAGGGATAGATACAATGACCATTATAGTCCATCAGGATGAGTTCATAGAAAAGGAGCAGAGCGTTGTATCCGAGATAAACCGTCTGACTCATCCCGACAGCATCGACATAGAGTCGGATCTTGCACTCATTGCCGTAGTGGGACGGGGAATGAAGGCCGCGAAGGGTACTTCCGGAAGGATATTCTCGGCCCTGGCTCATGCCAATGTGAACGTCAAGATGATAGACCAGGGTTCCTCTGAGCTGAATATCATTATCGGAGTAAAGAACGAAGATTTTGAGAATGCCATAAGGGCAATCTACAATATCTTCGTCCTTGCACAGCTGTGACTTAAAGCAGCTCCACAGGCTGATAGGTAAAGGCAGGAAGCTTATCTTCATTGGGCACCGGGATAAAATCTATCCCGGGGCCCATTATTTTGCCTCCGCCCACATCTATGGGTTTTTATAAATTCAGATACTGTTTGGACTTTCGGCGCCGGTGGCAGGATGCGTTATTTAGTACTCGCGGATGCCGCCTCGTAGTGATATACTTTACTGAGTACTTATTCATTCGGAGGAAGATGATGATAAAGATCGATAACCATGGAACGGGCTTTGCCTCGGTGCTCGAGGAGACGGAAAACCTTGCAAGGCAGAACGGACTTGACGATAAGCAGCTGTCACAGATAAGGCTGCTCACGGAAGAGACCATGGAGATGGTCAGAAATCTGAGCGAAGAATTTGAAGCTGAGCTTTCCTTAAAGATCGATAACGGGCAGTTCGAGCTGAAAATGAATTCAGAAACCCGTATGGATTCCAAGAAGAGAGAACGGATGCAGGAGATCGTATCCGGAGACAGCGAGACAAGGGGAGTATCAGGAAAGATAAGGGCTGTCCTTCAGAGCAGATATTATGATGAATCGGAAAGCAATGAGAAGCTTTTCGAAGAAATGGGAATTCAGCGGGTCGAAGCAGGAAAGATAGATGACGAAGACAAAGATCCTGAAGAGGAAGAATATATCTGGTCCCTGCAAAACTACGGCTTTGTGACTTTTGACAGACAGGAGTCAATATGGGACAGTGATACTGAATGGGCAGAGATCGGCAGATCGATCATAGCCAATCTGTCGGACGATCTAAGGATATACATATTCAGGGATCATCAGGAGCTCATAGTCACAAAGCAGCTGAGGGAGGAGACGGCAGAGCGTGACAAATGGAAGATCGATCCTGAGCTGGAGGTTTTGAAAAAGATACCTGTAGCATCCTCGAGGATCCAGGTGCGTATGGTACAGCTGCTTTACGGCGGATTGGGAAACAAGGAGAAGAGTGACAATAAGCTTTCTGTAAGACAGATAAAGATCCCCTGTGATGATTCACCGGTAAAAAAGCTTAAATGCCTGATATATGAGCCTTTGGATAAGACGAAGGAGGTTCTTCCGACGGTACTTCTGCTTCATGGAGGAGCATTTGTATTTCCGGCGCTTCCTTATCATTACAGGCTGGCAAGATATATAGCGGAGAATACCCAGAGCAGGGTCTTTATGCCGGACTATGATCTGGCGCCCGACTACAAGCCTCCGATACAGCATAATGAGGCATATAAGATATATAAATATCTGCTTGATAATGCCGAAGGACAGCTTATCGATCCGGAACGTTTAGTTATAATTGGAGACAGCGCGGGAGGGACTATGTGCGCGGCTCTCTGCCTGAGACTTAAAAAGAAAGGGATGAAGATGCCTGCAGGACAGCTGCTGCTTTATCCGAGCCTTGACTCCAGACTGGAGAGCAGGTCGATGAAGCTTTATACTGATGTGCCTGTCTGCAATGCAAAGGCAGTAAAAGCCTATTACAAACTATGCCGGTCAAAGTTCGTAAAGGTTCCGCATGAATACAGCTCACCCGTTGAGGCAGATTCTCTTGAGGGTATGCCTCCGACTTATGTGGAGACAGCGGAATTTGACTGTCTGCATGATGACGGGATCCTGTATGCGGACCGTCTGTCAAAGGAGAACTGCGAGGTCGTATTGAATGAGACGAAAGGGACGGTACACGCTTTCGATATGGCCAAAGACAGTGCAGTTCTTAAAGAAGCGATGGAAAGAAGAGCTGGATTTATTAAAGAATGTTTTAAGCAGTAGCTGTGAATTTTAGATTTAGGAGGGGTATATGATCACATACGACAACACAAGGACTATCCGTGAACTGCTGGACAAGAGCGTGGAGGAGTTTAAGGAAACGGCTTTTCTGCGTTATGAGAGAGATGATGTCATTTATGATATCAGCTATCAAAGGTTTGGAGAGCTCTGCCGAATGGTTGGAACCTTTCTGAATGAAAGAAGGGCTAAGCTTAAAAGACAGGTTAAGGTCGGATTATTCGGTTCTTCAAGCACTCATTATATCTCAGTGCTTCTTGGGACCATGGCTTCCGGAAATGTTGCCGTCCCGCTTGATTATCAGATGGATCTTGAGCATCTTGCGGACTGTCTGAACCGGTCAGATGTGGACATACTTTTCTATGACTGGGAGCTTGTCCCGCTTATCAATGATGCAAAGGAGCTCTGCCCTAAGATCACGGATTATTATTCGCTTCAGTCAGTAAAGAAGACTCCCTGCTTAAATGATATATTAAGAGACCTGCGTTATTCGGGAAAAAGCTGGAGCGAAACCAGTGAGGATTTCGAAGTTAATCCTGATGACCTCGCGATGATCCTTTTTACATCAGGTACGACCGGACACAGTAAGGGTGTTATGCTGACCAATTTCAATCTTACGGGAAATGCTCTTATCCAGATGCCCGTAGATGATCCGCAGCCTATGGTCGTATTGAGTGTACTCCCCATCCATCATGTATACTGCATAGATGCTGATATACTCGCTATGATCCATAAGGGCGCGACTGTCTGCATTAACGGACCGTTATCACAGCTTGGCAAGCATCTCAGGATGTTTGAGCCTGTGGTAATGCATGTCGTTCCTATGATCGCAAAGGCTCTTTATAATAAAATCCTTGCTATGGTAAGCGCGGATCCGGGCCTTACTGAGCAGGATGCACTGTATCAGGTATATGGCAGGAGAATATCCCGCATAGTCTGCGGCGGAGGAGGACTCGCCAAGGATCTTGCAGAAAAGTATTATAACCTTGGTGTCCGTATCGGTCAGGGTTATGGTATGAGTGAGCATTCCCCCATCATTTCCGAGCCGGTCTATGACAGACCCGACAAGGTGCTTTCTGCCGGCAAGGTTATGAAGCATGTAGAGGTAAGGATCGACAAGGAAAACGAGGTACAGGTCCGTTCTCCTTTTGTTATGAAAGGATATTACGGGGATCCGGAGCTTACTGCCGAGGCATTTACAGAGGACGGATGGCTGAGGACCGGAGATGTGGGCTATCTTGACTCTGAGGATTTCCTGTATCTTACAGGAAGGATTAAAAATCTCATCATTTTAAGCAATGGAGAGAATGTAGCGCCCGAAGAGATCGAGGCCCGCTTCGTAACGGAGCCTTTGATATCGGAAATACTGGTCTACGGCGAAGACGATATGATCAAATGCGAGGTCTATCCGGATTTCAAATATGCCGAGGCAAACAGCATTAAAAATGTTCAGCTTGAAGTAGAGGAGATCATAAAGGAGCATAATAAGAGCCTGCCGCCGTTCAAGAGGATAATGCAGACAGGAGTCAGAAGGGCTCCGTTCCAGAAGACCACCTCAAAGAAGATAATACGTGATGCTTTCTTTAAGGAAAAAAAGACAGCAAAGGAACAGACTGCAAACCTAAGGCTGCCTGAGACCGATCAGCAGAAGAAGATATATGAAGCATGTGCCTCGGTCCTTGGTCACAGAAAGTTTGGAATAGATACGGATCTCTACAGCGTAGGTCTTGATTCCTTCGGAAGCATCATGCTTTTGACCACACTGCAGGAGTCGCACGGATTAGCCCTGACACTTTCCGAGCTGATGGAGAATTCCTGCGTGGAAAAGATCGAAGCATTTCTTTCCCAAAAAGCAGAACAGAATAAGGTTGATTACACAGTCCGTGATAAATATCCGCTTACAAGACTTCAGATGTATTTTGCCTATGTGATGCGTGGCAATACCACAGCGAATCTGCCCTTCTTCTTTAAGCTGAGCAATAAGGTAGATCTTGACCGGATGGAGAAGGCCATAAGGGAACTCTTTAAGATCCATCCTGTATTATCCGACAGGGTACAGCCTGCAGAAGATAAGCATATGTATAATTTCCGTGATGATGACCGTGAGGTCAATATCGTCAGACAGACCCTGACTGATGAGGAATGGGAGGAAAAGAGAAAGCATCTGGTAGTTCCGTATATGTACATGCCGGGAGATGATCTCTACCATTTCGGACTGTATCAGACAGAGACGGCTAAATATATTTTCTTCGATGTGGCTCATATAATAGGTGACGGAATGACAATGAACATCCTTCTGGAGGATCTCAATCGTCTGTATATGGGTGAAGAGGTTAAGAAATCCGGGTATACTTTTTATGAGTATATCCTTGATGAATATGCAAGGGACGAAGCAGGACTTAGGGATAAGGACATAGCTTTCTTTAAGGAGCTCCTCAAGGGCTGCGAAATAAAGAGAAGCATCCTTGCCAAGATGGACAGCTATGACCTTGCGACAGCTCATAATGCCGTGATCAAGGGAAGGTTTATGGAACTCAACCAGAAGACCCTGCAGGGTTTCTGCTCGAAGTACGGCATATCCGAGAATGCGCTCTTCCTCACAGCCTTCAGCTATACGGTAGGACTTTTCGCATCATCTGATGATGTCGCCATCACCAGTATCCATAACGGAAGGACCGACGGCAGATGGGTTCGTCTGGCAGGATCCTTCTTTGCAACCTATGTATTCAGATATAAGCGTATACCGCATGAGACGGTCGAGCATCTTTTGAGACGTAATGCTGATCAGATACTGCATACCATGGAGACACATATGTCCAGCCAGCATGCGGATGAGATGTTCATACAGTATCAGGGAGATCTGCTGGATATACCCCAGATCGGAGGAGAGCCTGCAGAGGGTATTAAGATACAGCTCGACTCGCTGCCTTTCCATTTGATGATATATGCAGGCAATAAGGGCTACACCTATGAGCTCAGATACTGGGAAAACCGCTTTGACCGGGATATGCTGGAGGTATTCATATCTGCGATGGAGAATATAATCATCGCCATGCAGGATGAGACCTCTGTCAGAAAGCTGAAGGATCATCTTGCGGCAAAGCTTTATCCCACACATCTCAGTATACCTGCAGAAAAGCTGAATGCTTCCATAGGATATGAGGTTATACCGGATGTGACCGAAGGTATGATGGTAAAGCCTTATGTGCTTGATGAATACGGGATAAAGAAACCCTATGGAGCATGGGGAAGGCTGTATCTTCTGGATCAGCCTGTAAACGGATGCAGTGAGACTATAGAGAGCCTATATACTCCCGGAACACTTTATGATACAGGGATAGAGGCTAGGATAACACCTGACAAAAAGGTCGAGGCTATGTATCAGGCCGGACGTACGGTAATGAGAGAGACTCTGGCAGGCAGATCCTTTATCAACCTTTTCGAGCTTGAGCGTCTGCTTAAGACTTATCCCGGTATAGAAGATGCGGAGGCTTCTCTGGAATACGGAGAGAATAACCTCTTCTATGTAAAAGCAAAGCTTAAGTCATCCGGTGATATAGACAAGGAAGCGCTGCAGCAGTTTGTGGGCGAGAAGCTCGGAAAGCATATGGTCCCGGAGATAATTGAGTGATCCGGTCACAGGACTTCCGCCTGTTTTGAAGGGAGCTGGCATTGATCAGATCTGCGGTATCAAAAGTCCTTGTTTTTATTCTGGCTGTCCTTATATTGACGGGGCTTTTGGTATTGACCGCAATGATACCTGTTCAAATGATCAGGAGCAAGAGCCTTGAATCCGCGGAGTATCTCTCTAAGAAAGAGCTCTTCGGAACTGTGCTGGAGGATGTGGAGGGAAGCAGGATCGATAAATATGCCGATGCTATCCTTCTGAATATAGCCTATCATTATGATGACGGGCATCCCTTTAGCTCTGTTATGGAGTCGGCATATTATTTTACGCCCTATCAGGAAGAAAATGAGAATTACCTTGAGGCAGTAAGAGAGGATAGGGGCTCAACTAAGCAGTATTTAAGATACTGGCACGGGTCGATCGCTGTGGTGCGGCCGCTTCTTGCCATGCTTAATGTCAGACAGATATATATACTGAATGGTATAATACTTATAATCCTTGCTGCTGCATATTTTTTTATGACAATTCGAAAGAAAATGCATATCCCGGCCTTAGGCATGGGGCTGTCCCTGATCCTTACCGCCTGCTGGTTCGTCCCACTGTCTTTGGAATATACCTGGACGGTTGAGCTGATGCTTATATTTTCGATGATCGCCATCATCCTTGCAGAAAGGCATAGGAGAGAGACATATTTCATTTTCTTCATGCTTGCGGGGATAATAACTAATTATTTCGATTTCCTTACGGCGGAGACATTGACGCTTACAATGCCCTTGCTTTTGATTCTCTGGGTTGAAAGGGCCGGGACCGGGGAAAGAGTATCGAAGGAGACCTGTGTTATGGCCTTAAAGAATGTCGCAGCCTGGGGTATTGGCTTTGCAGGCATGTGGGTTATGAAATGGATACTTGCAAGTCTTGTGCTGGGAGGGAATATGATGCCCTATGTCACAGAGCATATTGAGGAGAGGCTTTCCGGTGATCTGGGATTAAATGTTTGGCAGTATTTCACAGGAGCGGTGGCGCGAAATATAGGCTGCCTCTTCCCTATAGGATACGGCGCATTCGGCGCCTTCGCAGGAATCGGCCTTCTGATCCTGGCGGCCTATATAGGATATGTATATCATAGAAAGGATTTTGACAGGGGATTTATACTGCTGTGCGCTGCAGTAGCTTTGATACCCTATATACGTTTTCTCATTCTGCATAATCATTCTTATCTGCACTGTTTTTTTACCTACAGGGCGCAGATGGCAGTCATATTTGCGATTGTTATGATAATAGGAGAGCTTACTAAATTGTATTCTTCAGGATAACCAGGGATTCTCAATCAGATATAGTTTTATTAAAATAGGATAGGGTATTTCAATCAGAAAAAGGCCAGGAAAATGTCAAACTTATCAAATAACAATACAAACAATAATAATGCTCAGCAAATCTTAAGGCAGAATACAACTAACGCTGCTCCGATCAATACACATCAGAACCTGCAGGCTGTTACTCAGTCCTCTCTATGGGAACAGGATGCCAATGGGCCGCAGGAGCTCTCGGCTTTCAGTCAGGCTGAGGGGATAGTAAAGGAATTCAATGAGGATCAGAGTGTCAATCTAAAATCCAAGACCAGGCGCAAGATGGTTCAGAGGACCAAGAGAAAGAATTATGCCGAAGCGAGACAGAAGGTCGGTCAGAATCAGCAAAATACGACAAATCCTAATCCGGGAGTTAATCAGCCCGTTACGGTGGGAGATATAAAGAAACTCCTGAATAAGACATTTGATTTTATGAGTTATACTGACGATAAGACATTTCTTGAGATATATGATGGTGCCTATCACAATCTTACTGTACTGGATTCTATAAACACAAAAGTATCGGCTATGACTGCTCAGGATTATGAGACCCTGAAGGGACAGTACGGAGATGATCTGCCCCCACTGGAGGAATTAAAAGAGAAGGGCCGGATGTATGCCGCCTGCAAGAAACATTACGAATACAAGCTGAAGCTTATCTCCAACCCTTTCTATACCGTACTCCAAAACCGGGATACCGTATATATGTCGATCGATGAGCTTACAAGACAGAGAGATAAATGCAGGGCGGAGCACAGGGATAAGCTGGCAGATTATCTGGACACGACCATTGAGCTTAAAAAGCTTGCGAATGATGGGGCAGACAGAGATATAGACCGCAGCGATCTGGCCACAGGCTATAGAAAAAGCATTGGCGGCGGCACATATAAGCACCATCAGGGATATTTTGAAGCAGGGACTGTAAAAGGGAATATTGGCACTTCGTCCGGCTCACACGCAGGGATAGTCGATGGCGGTAAGAAATTAACCAAAGATCTGAACGGCAGGCATAAAGCCAAAGAAGAAGGTGAAAAATCTATCGGATTAACCTTAGGCATAGGTGCTGATGCCAGTCTAAAAGCCAGGGCCGCAAAGGGAAGCTATAAGTATAAGAATGACTTTTTTGATTTTGGAGCTAACGCCAGTGTAGGAAGGGCGGTTGTAAGCGGCGGGATCGGTGGTGCAGCCGGATACAGCCAGAAGGAAGGCGGACAGTTATATGCAAAAGGAGGTCTGCGTGGAGAAGGACAGATATTCAAGTCACGTATAAAAGCCGGACTTCATTTTAAGGACTGGATCGCCGGAGCTGTAAAGCTTAAAGCAAAAGGCGGCGAGGTCTGGGCTGACGCATCGGCAAAGGCGGGGTTATTCAAGCTGCATGAAGAAGATGCATCTGAAGCATTTGGCGTATATGCCGGGGGAAGCTTTGGAGCGTCACTTGCTTCTACCGTTGTCAGCGGCAGTCTGAGTATAAAGGGAGTAAAGATATCGATCGGAGCCACGGGACAGCTCGGAGCGGTAGGAGGAGAAGCAAGCGCATATGCTACTACCGGCGGAGTCGGGGCTTCCTTCGGACTCCTTGCCGGACTGGGCTTTAACTTAAAGCTTGATATCGACTATTCGGTATTTACGAACTGGCTTTTGAATAAAGGAATAAGCAAGGTAAGGAACAAATTTAAGATTTAAGGAGGATTGGATAAATGTATAAGGATTTACTGCCGATAGGATCTGTAGTTCTCTTGAAAGAGGCTAAGACAAGACTTATGATCACGGGAAGGATAATAGCCAGTGAGAAGAACGATCAGATATATGACTATTCCGGATGTATATATCCCCTGGGTATTACGGATAATGAAGGCTTCTATTTCTTTAACCGTGATGATATAGAGCGGGTTTATTTCATCGGTTTCCAGGATGAGGAGGAGCTTGCGTTCAGGGAAGATATACTTTCGCAGCTTGGAGAGCTTAAGATTAAGGATGGACAGATAGTTTCCGCAGAAGAAGACTGACGGCTGATCAGAACAGGTGATCCTGATACCGGGAGAAATGGACCATGCATACAGTATCTATAAGTAAAGAGAATATTAAGCGGTTTGACGGACTGCTTTTTGAGCCTATGTCAAAAGGGGACGGCAGACGTCACCGGGTTGGTTTTATTGATGGCGATAAGCCTCTGGGAGCAGCTGTCCTTGATGAAACTGATGAGACTGTACGGCTGGAGTCGATCTACATCGCTCCGGAATACAGAAGACAGGGCTTTGGCGGAGCTTTTATTGACGATCTTTTGGAGGCCTGCGGTAAAACAGGCGGCCTGTTCCTTACGGTGGGATTTCCTTATAGCAGGGAAGATCTGAGGCTTTTCTTTCTTTCCTGCGGGTTTTTGCTGACGGGTGAATCAGTCATTTATTCCTTTCGTCCGGTCAGGACCGTTAGAAACAGCAAAGCGGCAGAGCTTCTTTTTAAGGATAAAAAAGGACGGGCCAGAAATTTCTATTCAATGTCAGATGATGAGAGATCTGCATTGAAAAAGTATCTTTCAGGAATGGGATATTCTGATGATATTATTCTAAAAAAATCTTTCAGTAAAGAATTGAGCTCCTGTGTATTCGGAAAAGACGGAAAGGTACAGGCCTTTATGCTTGTCACAAAATATGACGATGATATGGTGGTGGAGCTGGCAGCATCCTCCGGCGAAAGTAAAACTGCTCTTTTGCTCACCTTCCGTCATCTTCTGGAGTGCTTCATTAAGATGGATGAAGAGGGGAGTCTGAAGGAAGAGATGCGGGTCATATTCCAGGCTGCCCGTGAGAATGTAGTTGATACGGCTCTAAAGCTTTTCGAGGGATATCTTGAGTCGGATGATTTTCTCGTGTCCGGAGTCCGTGAGACTCCCTTGCTGGAGGTGTCAGAGGGATAAGCCCTTTGACGCTCCGGGTGCCCGGTTTGTCCGGACTCAGTCTTTAATTTCCATGATCAGAGTGATATTTGATCGTCCACGTATTTTCAGGATAGAGCTACCGAATATTTGTTCGAAAAAGTATTTGCAAAACCCAAATCTTGTGGTAAAATAACAAGGTTGCAGCTATATATTGAAAAGGTTTGGGGTTTATAATGACTAAAGTAAAGGATGATTACGGTGCGCAGAGCATTACCGTTCTGGAGGGGCTTGAGCCTGTAAGATTAAGGCCGGGTATGTATATCGGCTCCACAGGAGTTAAGGGACTGAACCACTGTCTCTATGAGATCATGGATAACTCCGTGGATGAGCATCTGGCCGGCTTTTGTTCCACTATAAAAGTAACATTGGAGGCGGACGGCTCAGCTACTGTAGAGGATGACGGTCGAGGCATTCCCGTGGGAATGCATGAAAAGGGCATATCCGCAGAGAGGGTGGTTCTTACGACACTTCACGCCGGCGGAAAGTTTGACGGCGCATCATATAAGACTTCCGGAGGTCTTCATGGTGTCGGCTCCTCGGCAGTCAATGCGCTTTCAAGTTCGCTTGATATCACTGTAAAGCGTGACGGTGTCATATCGCATGACCATTATGAGAGGGGAGTGCCTACGGTAGAGCTCATAGATGGCCTGCTTCCCGTGGTCGGACGGACCAACCGCACAGGCACAAAGATCAATTTCACTCCCGATCCCGAGATATTCGATACAGTCAGGTTTAAGGCTGATGAGATAAAGTCCAGGCTTCACGAGACCGCTTACTTAAATCCCGAGCTTACGATCATTTACAAGGATCTTCGCGGCAGTGAACCTGAAGAGATCACCTATCATGAGCCGGAAGGGCTTGTCGGTTTTATCAAGGATATGAACCGCAATAATGAGAGCATAAGCGACATTGTCTATTTCAAGGGAATGTCCGAGGGGATATCCGTGGAGGTCGCTTTCCAGTATGTAAATGAATTCCATGAGGAAGTATTGGGCTTTTGTAACTGTATCTACAATTCAGAAGGCGGCACCCATATCACTGGATTCAAGGCTCAGTTCACGCAGATAATGAATTCTTACGCCAGGCAGCTCGGCGTGCTGAAGGACAAGGATCCCAATTTCAACGGTACTGATATAAGGAACGGAATGACGGCTGTCGTATCGATTAAGCATCCTGATCCCAGATTCGAGGGCCAGACTAAAACTAAGCTCGACAACCAGGATGCTTCAAAGGCTGTATCCAAGGTCACCAATGATGAGGTGCAGCTTTATTTCGACAGAAATCTTGATACGCTCAAGGCAGTGCTCGCCAGCGCCGAAAAAGCAGCGAAAATCAGGAAAGCAGAAGAGAAGAGTAAGACAAATCTTTTGACGAAGCAGAAATATTCCTTTGATTCCAACGGAAAGCTTGCGAACTGTGAATCAAGAGATGCCTCACAGTGTGAGATCTTCATAGTTGAGGGAGATTCCGCCGGAGGATCGGCAAAGACAGCGCGCAACCGCATGTATCAGGCGATACTTCCCATAAGGGGAAAGATCCTTAATGTTGAGAAGGCCTCGATAGATAAAGTCCTTGCCAATGCCGAGATAAAAACCATGATCAATTCCTTCGGCTGCGGTTTTTCCGAAGGCTACGGCAATGATTTTGACATTACAAAGCTTAGATATGACAAGATAATAATAATGGCTGATGCGGACGTGGACGGAGCGCATATAGCAACTCTTCTCCTCACGCTTTTCTTCCGCTTTATGCCTGAACTTATCTCAGAAGGACACGTATATATTGCAATGCCTCCTCTTTACCGTGCTCAGCCTAAAAAAGGAGATCCCGAGTATCTCTATGATGACAGGGCTCTGGCACAGTATCGCAAGACTCATAAGGGCGATTTTACCCTTCAGAGATATAAAGGACTTGGCGAGATGGATGCCGAGCAGCTCTGGGAGACTACTCTTGATCCTGAGCGTCGCCGCATGCGCCGTGTTTCCATAGATGATGCCCGTATGGCTTCCTCCACTACAGAGCTCCTTATGGGCAATGATGTGGCACCGCGCCGTGACTTCATCTATGAGCACGCAAGAGAAGCATTATTGGATATTTAGTCCTGATATCCAAAATACGTAAAGCAGAGGTACTATATGAACACCGACAGCAAGAATATAATTGACAGCGAATACTCCGATATAATGCAGCAGTCGTACATCGACTATGCAATGTCGGTCATAATATCCAGGGCTATACCGGATATCAGGGACGGTCTAAAGCCGGTACAGAGAAGAACACTTTATGATATGGGTGAGCTTGGGCTCAGATCTGACAGACCCTACAGGAAATGCGCACGTATAGTAGGAGATACCATGGGTAAATATCATCCTCATGGTGATTCCTCGATCTATGATTCCCTTGTCGTAATGGCGCAGGATTTCAAAAAAGGCAGGAAACTGGTAGACGGACATGGCAACTTCGGATCCATAGAAGGAGACGGGGCTGCGGCAATGAGATATACGGAGGCCCGGCTGGATCCTGTGACGGAGGACGCATTCCTTAAGGATCTCGATAAAAATACTGTGGATTTTGTTCCGAATTTTGATGAGACCGAGAAGGAGCCGGAAGTACTTCCGGTAAAGATACCTAATTTTCTGGTGAACGGATCAGAAGGTATAGCGGTTGGAATGGCGACGTCTACACCCACTCATAACCTTAAGGAAGTGACTGAAGCTGAAAAAGCTTATCTTAATGATCCTGATATTACCACGGAAGGACTCATGCATTATATCAAAGGTCCTGATTTTCCTACCGGAGGCATCATAACCAATGCTTCTGAGCTTCCTGTGATATATGAGACCGGACAGGGAAAGATCAAGGTCAGAGGAAGGGTGAGAGAGGAGAAGGGCAAGAACGGACACAGGCTTCTGGTTGTTTCAGAGATTCCTTATACTATGATAGGTGCCGGGATAGGCAAGTTCATGTCTGATGTCATAGACCTTGTCGAATCAAAGAAGACCACTGACATCATAGATATCTCAAATCAGTCCTCCAAAGAGGGAATACGCATAGTTATAGAGTGTAAGAAAGATGCGGATACTGAAAATCTAAAAAATCTGCTCTATACCAAGACCAAGCTCGAAGATACCTTCGGCGTGAATATGCTGGCAGTTCACGACGGCAGGCCTGAAACGATGGGACTCAAGGCCATATTCTCAGCTCATACGGCTTTTCTATATGATCTGAATACAAGGAAATATACGAATCTTCTGCAAAAGGAAGAAGAGAGATCAGAGGTTCAGGAGGGGCTGATAAAGGCTGTAGATCTCATAGACCTTATCATTGAGGCCCTGAGGGGATCAAGAGACAGGGCTACCGTGATGAGATGCCTTACTACGGGGGATACCAGGGGGATCAGATTCAAATCCAAAGTATCGGAGAAGGAGGCGCAGAGCTTTAATTTTACCGAAAGACAGGCTGCCGCCATTCTTGATATGCGGCTTGCAAAGCTTATAGGGCTGGAGCTGGAGGCGCTTCTTAAGGAGCATGATGAGACTCTGAAGGCGATCGCCAGATACAAAAATCTTTTGGAAAAGCCTTCAGCCATGAAAAAGGAAATATGCAAAGAGCTTGATGAGATCGCTGAAAAGTACGGTCGGGAAAGGCTTACTGAGATAACGGATGCCGTAACTCTTGCCTTTACCGAAAAGCCCGTAGAAGAGGCTGATGTGTATTTTGTTATGGACCGCTTCGGATATGCAAGAACAATAGATACGGCGACCTATGAGAGAAATAAGGAAACTATAGAAGGTGATGAAGCCTCGTTCAGATCTGTATTTCTTACAAAGAACATCGGACGTGTCGGGATCTTTACTAATACTGGAATGCTGCATATCATCAGAGTGCTGGATCTTCCCATGACCAAGCTCAGGGACAAGGGCGTTCCGATAGATAATCTGAGCAAATTTGATTCCTCAAAGGAGAATTTTGTTTATATAGATGATCTTGATAATATTGTTAAATCCAGACTTTTATTCGTATCAAGACAGGCTATGATGAAGCTTGTGGAGGGATCGGAATTTGATGTGCTGACCAAGAGGACCGTTGCAGCTACTTCTCTTGGAAGCGGTGATGAGCTGTTCAGAGTCAGGGCGCTTAATGAGGAAAATGACAGGCAGATACTGCTTCAGACCGAGGGAGGATTCTTTATCAGATTTGCTATGACTGAGATCCCTGAGAAGAAAAAGGGAGCCGTAGGGGTTCGTGGTATGAAGCTTACGCCCGGGGACAGACTGGAAGAGATGTACTTTATGAATTTTGCCGATGAAAGGACCATAGAGTATAAGGGCAAGGAGATGGCTCTGACTCATGTGAAGCTTTCCAAGCGTGACGGCAAGGGTACCAAGGTGAGGGTATGAGATGAGAGTGATTGCAGGAAAGGCGAGACGCATATTGCTAAACAGCCTTGAAGGGGATTCAACAAGGCCGACACTTGACAGATATAAGGAAACTCTTTTCAATACAATGCAGACCTATATTCCCGGAAGTTATTTTATTGATGTCTATGCCGGGACAGGATCGATCGGTATAGAGGCATTGAGCCGGGGAGCCGAAAAGGCTGTATTTATTGAGAACAATAAAAAAGCTCTCGCGGTGATAAAGGAGAATCTTGAAAAGACGCATCTTGCCGAAGATGCAGAGGTAATTGCAGCTGATGCGGTATCTGCCCTTATAAGGTTAGAGCATACCGGACCTGCAGATGTGATATTTATTGATCCGCCGTACAACAGGGGTTACGAGATTCAGGTGCTAAAGCTTCTTTATTCCTCAAAGCTTGTGAATGAGGATAGTCTCGTTGTGGTAGAGGCATCAAACGATACGCCGCTTTCCGAGCTTCAGGAATGCGGTTTTGAGATATTAAAAACCAAGGATTACAGGACAAACAGGCATATTTTCTTAAAAAAGGGGGTAATTGATGGCTAAGGCTTTGTATCCGGGATCCTTTGATCCTGTGACATACGGGCATATCGACGTGATACGCAGGGCTTCGGCTCTTTTTGACTCGCTCACGGTAGCCGTACTCAATAACGGTGCAAAGTCGCCGTTGTTTTCTGTGGATGAACGTGTTAATATGTTACAAGGTGTGTGCAGTGATATTCCCAATGTGAAGGTGGATTCTTTCTCGGGACTGACGGCTGATTATGTGACATCCAATGGCTTTGATGTGATCATCAGAGGACTGAGAGCTGTCACTGATTTTGAATATGAGCTGCAGATGGCACAGACCAATAGGAAACTTGCTCCCAAGGCGGATACTGTTTTCCTTACCACCAGTCTTGAATATGCATATCTTTCTTCCACTACGGTAAAGGAAGTAGCTTATTTTGGCGGTGATATCAGCAAGTTTGTGCCGAGGGAGATCGAGGATCTTATTTTTGAAAAATATAAGAAGTAGGGTAAGTCATGGCCAGTAAGATTGAACAGACAATTGAAGACATTTTCGATTACCTTGAAGGATGCAAATTTGCGGCATTCAGTAACAAGGAGAGCATCATAGTCAACAAAGATGATATCTATGATCTTCTCGAGGAGTTAAAGAATAATATCCCTGATGAGATAAAGCACAGCAGGCAGATAGTGCAGAACAGGGATGCCATTCTTGACAGCGCAAAGTCAACTGCGGAGGCTCTGCTTGCAAAGGCTGAGGAGAAGCAGGGAGAGCTTGTAGAAAAGAATGAGATCATGCAGCAGGCATATGCGCAGGCTCAGGAAGTCGTCAATCAGGCAAATGCCAATGCCATAGAGCTTTTGAATCAGGCCACTACTGAGGCAAACAGCTATCAGATGTCTGCCATGAAATATACAGATGATTCTCTTGCCGGTATTTCGGATATATTGACTAAAGCCATAAGTGATGCACAGGGAAGGTATCAGGATCTTATCAGTTCACTTTCCAGCTGTCTGCAGGTGGTTAACAGTGACAGAGCTCAGCTTCAGATGGCGAACGGACCAGAGCAGGCGATAATACCCGGCGCTTCGGCAGGGCAGGTGCATGTACAGAATCGCGGACCTCAGGCAAAGAATGCACAGGGACCGGGAAAGGCACAGCCAATGCCAGGGCAGGGCAAGGCAGCACAGGATGCGCCGAAAGCTCCGCTCGTTGACAGATCTGCTTCCATAAGGGAAGAGATCAATGATGATGATATAGATAGCATCTGATGATATGTCTGTATTAAACGGGATCGAACCAAAAAGAGTATTTGAATTCTTTGAAGAGATCTGCAATATCCCGCATGGCTCTGGGAATACGAAGCAGCTGTCGGGATATCTTAAGGATTTTGCGATTAAAAGGGGATTAAAGGTTAGTCAGGAGCCCTGCGGCAATATTGTCATGTACAAAGATGCCACTGCCGGCTATGAGAATTCCCCATCCATCTGTCTTCAGGGCCATATCGATATGGTCTGTGAGAAGGAATCCGATTCCAGACATAATTTCAAAAAGGATCCGCTTCCGATCGCGGTAATGGATGACGAGGTATTTTCAAGGAGTACAACCCTTGGGGCGGATGACGGCATAGCAGTTGCCATGATCCTTGCTATATTTGACAGCAATGAATATGAGCATCCTGCGCTTGAAGCAGTATTTACCGTGGATGAAGAGATCGGTATGGAAGGTGCCAAGGTGCTTAATTTCTCCAGCATAAAGTCCAGACGGGTCATAAACCTTGACTCAGAGGATGAGGGAGTCTTTTATATCAGCTGTGCCGGAGGGGTGAGGGGCAATATTGATCTTGCCGTTGACCTGAAGGAACGTACCGGGATCGAATATGATGTCGTGATCTCCGGCCTTCATGGCGGGCATTCCGGAGAGATGATCGATAAATATTATGCGAATGCCATCATAATCATGGGACGTCTGCTCAGATTTTTGCAGCAGAGGATGAAATTCCGCATCATAGAGCTTTCGGGCGGTCTTGCCGATAATGCGATTCCCAGGGAAGCCGGATGTCATATTCAGGTTTCAAAAGAAAATTCCACAACCTTTGAACAGACTATTGCCGAGTTTGAAGAGATAATAAAGAATGAATACAGGGCGAATGAGAAGAATCTCATGATCTACTGTGAGAATCAGGGCGAGTCCACAGTCAGGGTGCTTCGCAATGAATCTGCCAAACGGGTCATGTTTCTCCTGACTGCTGTGCCTGACGGCGTCATAAAGATGTGCCGTAATAAGGGGCAGGAGGATCTCGTAGAGACCAGTCTTAATTTCGGCATTATGAGACTTAATGATGATAAGTTTTCATTGGAAGCCGGGATAAGAAGTCAGATCTCTTCAGAAAAGCAGGCTCTTTCTTCAAAGCTTCAGGTAATAGCCGAGGCTGTCGGGGCGGAATATACTGAGAAGGGCAATTATCCGGCCTGGGAGTATAATGAGGATTCAGTGATACTTCCAATGCTGATCAGACTTTATGAAAGCGCCTATGGACAGACACCCGTAGTCAAGGGCATACATGCCGGACTTGAATGTGGTGTAATATACAATGCCCTGAAGCCGGTGGATATAGTATCCTTCGGTCCTACCATAAATAGAGCGCATACTCCCAAGGAGACTCTTTCAATATCTTCTACTGAAAGGACTTTCAATCTTCTGGTAAGTCTTATCAAAGAGCTGAAATGAAAAAAGGAAGCTACGGCTATATCGGGGCTATGAAAATTAAAAGCGGGATGGCATCTTTTGCTCTGGCAATGATAGCTGTCCTGATTTATTTTTCGGGCCTGCATTTCTTTCCCGGCAACAGGACTGCGGTCGGCATAGTAACTGTAGTCGTATGCATACCTGCCGCAATGGCGCTTGTGCGTTTTATTATGTTTATGCGCTTTCCCGAAGGCAGCAGGGAGGTATATGAGCTTATCGAAGAGACAAAAGGACCGGTTCTTGTCTATTATGATTCCATCATTACAACTACAGATAAAAGTTATGGTGTGAATGCCTTTATAGCTCATGACGGGAGTCTGCTTGGCTATACCGAGTATGACAAGGCAGATACCGCAAAGCTTGAAAAGCATCTTAAGGACATCTTTCTTGCAAATAAATACAAGGACCTCAATATCAAGGTCTTTAATGACAGGGGGAAGTTTCTTGACAGGCTTAGGGCGCTGTCTGAAAGAGACGATAAGGATGCTTCCGTAAATGAAGCTGTTTTACATCTCATAGGGAGGATATCCCTTTGACGGAGTATGTAATTTCTGATAAGGAAGAAGGGCTGACTCTTTATAAATATGCTTCAAGGGTTTTGAAGGAGGCAAAGGGAGGCCTCATCTATAAATTCCTTCGTAATAAGAATATTGAGCTGAATGGCAGGAAAGCAGACAGCAGGACAATACTGAAGCAGGGAGATAAAGTAGCTTTCTTTTTGTCGGATGAAACCTTCGGTAAGCTTCTGGGATCGGCTGATATACCTAAAGACATTCCCGGCTCAGCTAAGTCAGGCCGGTCTTACGAATATCAGGACAGAAGCGCGTCAGATAAGAGCGTGGCAGCCTCAGGCCTTAAAACAGAACGGATATTGTTTGAAGATGATGACTTTCTATTTTATGATAAACCTGCCGGACTCAGAACTCAGGGGGATGGCTCCGGGAAATTATCTCTCAACGATCTTTTGCTTAAGTATACCGGCTATGACGGACACAGCGCCTGCAAGCCTTCTGTGTGCAACAGACTGGACACCAATACCACAGGCATAGTTCTTTGCGGCAAGTCAGTCAGGGGACTTCAGGTTTTGAACAAGGCGGTCAGAGAGCACAGGATAAGGAAATATTACAGGGCTGTGCTTTCCGGAAGGTTTGATACGAATGCATATACAATGCCGGGAACTGATGTCTGTCATATGGTTTCCTACATAAGTCCTTCAGACAATGAGAACAGAGTATATATTTCGGATGCTCCGAAGAATGGATATAAGGAGATAATAACCGATCTTAAGGTGATAGCCGGAAATGACAGGATCACATATGCTGAAGTTCATCTGATCACAGGCAGGAAGCATCAGATCCGCGCGCAGATGTCGCATATCGGTCATCCTGTGGCAGGAGATATCAAGTATGGAGCAGGGACAGATATGGATCCTTCCCGTCAGATGCTCCATTCATTCAGGATCGAGCTTCCGGAAGACATACTTGACGGGATGACGGTTTTTGCACCGATACCTTCAGATATGACGGAGTATATAGGGCGTAACGGTATAGATTCTATGGAAATATGAAACTATGGCAACCTGGAATTCAAGAGGACTAAGAGGCTCCGCCTTAGAGGAGCTGGTAAACCGTACAAATGAAAAATATGAGCAGTCGCATCTTGCGCTGATCCAGAAAATACCCACTCCGATCACTCCGGTAAAGCTTGATAAATCTTCTCATCAGATAACACTTGCTTATTTTGAACAGCAGTCTACGGTTGATTATATCGGAGTGGCACAGGGGATCCCTGTCTGTTTTGATGCAAAGGAATGCAGAAGTGATACATTTCCTTTGAGCAATATTCATGAGCATCAGGTATATTTCATGGAGGAATTTGAAAGGCAGGACGGTGTGGCCTTCATACTTATACAATATACGGAAAGGGAGCTTTTGTACTATCTTACCTTCAGGCAGCTTATGATCTTCTGGAGGAGAATGCAGGACGGGGGAAGGAAGAGCTTCAGATTTGATGAACTTGATATGAGCTATGAAATACAGCCAAAGCCCGGTCTGCTGATCCCATATCTCGACTATATCCAGCTGGATCTGGACAGAAGAGGGAAATAAAATGACATTTTCTGTGATAGTTCGTATATAATAGTATAAAGTCAAATTGAGTGGACAAAGTTAAAATAAATCATAATGGAGGTAATCAAATGGCTGAAAAGATCAAGATCAATGAAGATGAACTCGACGAGATATCCGGAGGCATGATATTTTATGCAAAAGGTTACGAAGGAGATCAGAATCTTCCCTGGGAAGTAGTGGCTAATAATGACTGCCACGTATTAAAAGCTTTCGGTACCAGGGATGAGGCCGAGGCCTATGCTAAGCAATTTGGAAAGCACGACAGCTACAATACACAGCTCGTTGACTGGGACACTGTACAGAGGCTTCGTACAAATCCGAATGTGTACTGATCTAAAACTGTAAAGCTCAAGATCAACTGAAAGTACAGTGCCGGGCAGGGATTTTTATCCCTGCCCGGTTTGTACGGTCTTCAGTATTGTGTTATTATTTATCCGTTATGGAAAAAAGATTATTACATACCCCTGAAGGTGTCAGGGACATATACGGCAGAGATTATGAAAGGAAGCTAAGGCTTGAGCTTGAGTTCCTTCAGATACTCAGAAACTACGGCTACAAGGAGATAGATACTCCAAGCTTTGAATATTTTGATGTATATTCCGGCGAGATAGGTACCACTCCCTCTGACGAGCTGTACAAATTCTTTGACAAGGACAACAATACTCTGGTACTGCGCCCTGATTTCACTCCGGGCGTTGCGAGGGCTGCATCTAAATACTTCATAGATGACAATGTCCATGTAAAGCTGTCATATTCCGGCAATGTTTTTTCAAATGCAAGGTCTCTTTCCGGCAAGCTTAAGGAGAATACCGAGATCGGTGCGGAGTATATGGGAGACGGATCGGTAGAGGCTGACGGAGAAATGATAGCTATGGCAGTGGAGCTTTTACGATCTGCCGGTCTTAAGGATTTTCAGATCTGCATCGGTAATGCCGGATACTTCAAGGGACTTTGTGAGGAAGCAGAGATAGACGGTGAGCTGGAGATGAATCTCCGGGATGAGATAGGAAACAAAAACCGTTTTGCTGCCGCAAATCTTGTGAAGGATATAGAAATGCTCGAGTCCCAGACGGACAAGCTATTAAGATGCGTGGAGCTTTTCGGTGATGTATCCGTGCTGGACAAAGCGCTTGTAGGCATATCGAATGAGCGGTCAAAGGCTGCTATAGATAGGCTCCATGCTGTCTATGAGCAGTGTGAGAAACGAGGCATCCAAAGCTATATCACCTTTGATATGTCCATGCTTTCAAAATACAATTATTATACCGGGATAATCTTCAGAGCGTATACCTCATCCCTTGGTGATGCGATCTTAAAGGGAGGGCGCTACGACAATCTGCTTGCAAAATTCGGGCATGATGCTCCGGCGCTTGGCTTTACGCTTTCGCTGGATGATCTCGTAGCTGCGCTCAATAATGAGGAGGGCGGAAGAACAAAAGACGATGGTTACCTGACTTTTGCCCTTACGAAAGGCCGTCTTGCAGACAAGACCATTGATATGCTTCAAAAGACCGGGATATGTCTGTCTGAGATGGAGGATAAGGATACAAGAAAGCTCATCTTCACTGATGAAACCAATAAGGTGAAGGTCTTTCTCGCTAAAGGCCCAGACGTGCCTACCTATGTGGAGTACGGCGCGGCGGATATAGGAGTCGTGGGAGAGGATACGATACTGGAGGAGGGCCGTAAGATATTTGAAGTCCTCGATCTGGATATAGGAAAGTGCCGTATGTGCATTGCAGGGCCGGAGAGTGCAAAAGAGCTTCTGCAGCATCATGAGATGATAAGGGTGGCTACCAAATATCCCGAGATCACAAGGGATTACTTCCAGAATGTAAAGCATCAGACAGTGGACATTATAAAGCTTAACGGATCAATAGAGCTGGCTCCTATTGTCGGTCTTGCAGATGTTATCTGCGATATAGTGGAGACGGGAAGCACTCTCAGGGAAAACGGCCTAGTGGTGCTCGAAGAGGTGATGCCTCTTTCCGCAAGGCTTGTGGTCAATACTGTATCCATGCGTATCCATGCCTACAGGATAAATAAGCTTATCAGGGATCTGACAGAAGTGATAAATGCCGTTGAGCCCGTGATATAGATTAACGATCATCCTGTATGCAATGATCATAGAATTCCCCTGTGAGAAAAAAGGAATGATAAACGATAATGAAAACAATAAGACTTAATAATGAGACAAAGAAAGATCTGCTTGAGAAGCTTTTAAAGCGCAGCACCAATGATTACGGTGATATAGAAGACAGAGTTGCTGCTATTATTGATAATGTACGTAATAACGGTGATAAGGCGATCTTTGAATATGCAAAGCAGTTTGATAAATGTGAGCTGGATCCTTCTTCATTTACGGTAACCGAAGAGGAGATAGAAGAGGGGGCTTCTTCCATAGATCCCGGACTGTACGGCGTAATGGAAAGAGCATATGACAATATCAGGTCATATCATGAAAAGCAGATAAGACAGAGCTTCTTTACTACAAAGGAGGACGGAGCGATACTTGGCCAGCGCATCACGCCCATTGCAAGAGTCGGTGTCTATGTGCCCGGCGGGAAAGCTGCCTATCCCTCGACTCTTCTTATGAATATAGCGCCTGCCCAATGTGCCGGTGTGCCTGAGATAATAATGTGCACTCCCGCAGGAGCTGACGGTAAAGTGACCCCTGTTGTGCTTGCCGCAGCAAAGATCACCGGGGTGAAAAAAATATATAAGACAGGCGGGGCTCAGGCCATAGCTGCTATGGCATACGGTACAGATCTGATACCGAAGGTGGATAAGATAGTTGGTCCCGGCAATATCTATGTTGCACTCGCAAAGAGGGCAGTATATGGTCACGTATCTATTGACTCAGTCGCAGGTCCTTCGGAAGTAATGGTGCTTGCCGATGAGACTGCCAACCCACACTATGTGGCAGCAGATCTCCTGAGCCAGGCAGAGCATGATGAAATGGCTTCTGCCATACTTGTCACAACCTCGATGGAATTGGCAGAGGCAGTGTCAAAGGAGATCGAAGGATATCTGCCGAAGCTTTCAAGACGTGACATCATAGAAAGATCGCTTGATAATTACGGTTTCGCCCTTGTAGCGGATAATATGGAAGATGCGATAGATGCAGTAAATGAGATAGCGTCCGAGCATCTGGAGATAGTGACTAAGGATCCTTGGGGAACCATGACAAGAGTTAAGAATGCAGGAGCGATTTTCCTTGGAGAATACTCCTCGGAGCCTCTGGGAGATTACTTCGCCGGACCGGATCATGTACTTCCGACCAATGGAACGGCAAAATTTTTCTCACCGCTGTCGGTGGATGATTTTATCAAGAAGTCCTCTGTTATCTGCTATACCAGAGAGGCCCTTGAGGCAGTGCATGAGGATGTGGAGACCTTTGCCATGTCGGAGGGACTTACGGCTCATGCGAACTCCGTCGCAGTGAGATTTGAAAAATAAGAATGAACAAGAGACTGAAAAATTAATCAGAGGTAAAGTATGAACAAGAGACTGGCAAAGATAAGCAGGAAAACGAAAGAAAC
>JAEEGL012999623.1_pt1 | contig 24608 bp, 21 predicted proteins | sample 9134231 | NCBI WGS metagenome assembly JAEEGL01 (sample SAMN16246548, study PRJNA631951) | gut metagenome | biome: gut microbiome; feature: rumen; material: fiber-attached | host: Bos | place: Iran: Karaj | collected 2018-10
GACATCTGTCGCCTATTCCGGCGCTTTCCGCCGCGGCGATCATTTCCTCGCGGTCGTCTCCGTCCCCGACGAAGATAAGGTTGAAGCGGTATCCTTCGGCAGCAGCGCGTCCGGCTCCTTCGATTATTATGCGCTGCCCCTTGTACCACATCATTCTTCCGACAAAAAGAAAGACCGGCAGAGAACGGTCGAAAGGCACGTCGGACAGCAGATCCGACGCCTCTTTCCGGTCCATCGGCCCGCGCGGAAAATCGACTCCGTTGGGCATTATCTTTATATCCCCGTCAAAGCCGAGAGAACGCAGATTGTCTGCCGCTCCGCGGTTTACTGCCCAGACCTCGTCGCTGACCCTGATATTGTCGATAATCGTTCTGACCGCCGCGTCCTTGAGAAGACCGATCTTCAGCGCTCTGGCAAAATCCACGTCGAATTTGGTGTGATAGGTAAAAACGAGAGGCGCGCCGGTTATCTTTCGTAATTCCCTGCAGAGGAAAGACGACGCCAGCGGACAGTGGCTGTGTATGATATCCGGGGAAAACCGCCCGAGGGCGGACATAATCTGCGGATTGAAGGGGTCTCCAGTACGGTAACCGAACATACGGACCGTGTTGATACTCGGATACCTGACGACCTCGAAAGGATAGTCGTCGGTGACTCCCGGATACCTCGGTGTCGCGACGACCGGTACTCCGTATTTTTTGCCGATCACCCTTGCGTAGTTGAGAACGGTGTTTGCGACTCCGTCGATAAGCGGAGGAAAAGAATCGTTTGCAAGGCACACCCTGATCCCGGACGCGGGATCGGCTTCACCGAAATTCATAATAATCACCTTCCAGGAGGAAAAATCGAAATGGATAACTACACGCCGCCCGGGGAGGAGGAAATCCGTACGGAACCGCCAAAGCCCGGAAAAGCACTCGGACTGATATCCATGATACTCGGAATAGCCGGGATCGCAACGTTGAACGGCGGTCTTTCGGTCGCCGCCGTCGTAACCGGTGTCGCCGACCGTTACGCCCGGGGATCTTTTTCACGCACGTCGAAGACCGGATTCATTCTCGGGATCGTCGCGGAAAGTATCCTCGTCCTCTGCGGAGCGGCGCTCATTATCGCGCTGTTTTGCGTTCCGGAAATGTCCGAAGGGATAAAATCGTTTTTCGGATACTGGGCCGAAGCGATGGAAAAGTTTGAATAGAGTTGTCAGTGAGCAGTGAGCAGTTTTTCTTTTTTGGTATTAAGGCAATACCGCACAATTCGCGTGCGTAGATTGGCGAGATCTTTTTTTCGCCTGTTTTTGTTGAGAAATCGCAGGAAAACAGGCGGTTTTTCAAGATTTCGACGCGAAAACAGGCGGAAAATGAGCCGTCAAGATGCGTGCGTCGAATTGTGCGGTATTGCCTTAACTGCCCACTGACAACTTTTTTCAATTAAGAAATCTGGCAAGGAACTCCTTCGTTCGCTGCTGCTTCGGCGAAGCAAATATCTCTTCGGGGGTTCCCTCCTCCGCGATGACTCCGCCGTCCATAAAAATGACGCGGTCGGACACGTCTCTGGCAAACGCCATTTCGTGTGTCACGACGATCATCGTAAACCCGGCTTCGGCAAGACGTCGCATTACGGAAAGAACCTCTCCGACCGTTTCCGGGTCGAGAGCCGACGTGGGTTCGTCGAACAGAATAACCTCGGGAGACATCGAAAGCGTCCTGGCTATCGCCACGCGCTGCTTCTGCCCTCCCGAAAGCTGGGACGGGCGGGCGTTGCGATATTCGGCAAGTCCGACCTTCCCGAGAAACTCGAGCGCGGTTTTTTCCGCCTCTTCTTTTTTTCTGCCCAGAACCTTCATCTGACCGACCGTGCAGTTTTTCAGCACGTTCATATTCTCGAACAGATTGAAGGACTGGAAGACCATTCCGACCTTGGTGCGGTAACGGTTGATATCGGTTCCGCCGCCGAGGATGCTCTTTCCCCTGAAGAGAATATCTCCTCCGTCGGGAGTTTCGAGAAGATTTATGCATCGGAGCATCGTGCTTTTTCCGCTGCCCGAAGCTCCGATCACACTGACGACCTCTCCCTCTCTGACGGTCAGACTGATGTCGTCCAGGACACGGTGGGTTCCGAAGGACTTGCGCAGATGAGAAACTTCTATTACCGGTTCAGTCATTCGGCATATCCTCCTTCTTCACGTGTATCTCGGCGTCGGGATCGCTCTGGGAACCGCAGATAACGTAGTTGTCGGATCCGTCCATCTTCTTTTCGACGAAGCGAAGAAGGCGCGAGACGGTAAAGGTCAGGATGAAATAAACTATCGCGCAGATTACGTACGCCGGAACGAATTTCGCGTATGTACCGCCCGCCTGCTTTGATATAAACATCAGTTCGGTGATCGAAATGACGCTCAGCACCGAGCTGTCCTTGATATTTACGACAAACTCGTTGCAGACCGACGGCATTACGTTTCGCAGCGCCTGCGGGAGAACGACGAGGTTCATCGTCTGCATGTGGGTCATTCCGATGCTCGCGGCGCCCTCGGTCTGTCCCTTGCCGACCGAAATGATTCCTCCGCGGACTATTTCGGCCATGTAGGCGCCGGTATTCACCGATATGATTATCAGCGCCGACAGCATATTGGGCATTCCGATCTTGATGAACAGGCTGTAGTGAATAATGAGCGCCTGAACCATCATCGGGGTGCCGCGGATGATCTCGATATACGCGGTCAGGATAAAGTTCACTATCCTGAAAAAGACTTTTTTCGCACCGCCGTCCACCGGACGTACGGGTACGGTTCTGACTATCGCGATGAGAAGACCGATCAGAAGACCGACTACCGTTCCGACCACCGCCATAACGACGGTGTTCAGCATTCCGCTGAGGAACTGCAGCCAGTACTCCGACAGCATCTTCCACATCCACTGGAAAAGATTCATATTACCGTTTTGCTTTCTTGAAATACGCTGCTGACGCTCAACGCCGGCGATCCGGTCACCGGACCGCCGGCACTGCACGCAGTCAGTTTTTATTCAGCCGGCTGACGCTCGATGGCGGCGTCCATGAGGGCTTCTTTTTCCGCCTTGCTCATCGTTCTTATGACCTTGTTGATCTCATCGGTGAGCGAGCTGCCCTTGCGGATACCGACCGAGATGGAGGACTCCGCGGGATCGCATTCGAATCCCTTTCCGTCGTCAAACTCAACGAAAGCGAAATCCGGGTTGGAGGAAACCGCCGAAACGGCGCCCGGCTTCTCGCAGATATAACCGTCGATCGCTCCGCTGGACAGCGCCTGCATCAGAGCCGCAAAGTCGGCGAGAGCAGTCTGCTTCTGGACTCCGGTTATCTGATCGATAACGGTGTAGTGGAAGGTGTTCTGCTGCGCGGTGATCTTTGCACCCGAGAAATCGGCTATTGACGTCGCGTTTTCGTAGTTTCCGCCTTTTTTGACGACCATCACGAGGTTGCTGTCAAAATAGGTGTCGGAAAAATCGATGCTGAGCTTTCTGTCCTCGGTCGGGCTCATACCGGCGATGATCATATCGATTCCGCCGCTTTCAAGAGCGGGAAGCAGACCGTCCCATTCGATCGGGGTGATAACCAGCTCGACTCCGAGGGCGTCGGCGATCTTTTTCGAGATCTGTACGTCGAAGCCGTCGGCGTAGGAGCCGTTGGCAAGCTTTACGGTGAATTCGTTCGCGGTCGCCTGAGCCCAGTTGTAGGGAGCGTAGGCGCATTCCATACCCACGACGATCTTACCGGCCGCCTTTACTCTGTCCAGGTCTTCGGAAGCCTTGAGCTTGCCGCAGGACGCGAAGGCGAGAATCATTGACAGGCACATCAGCGCCGCAAGAATGAGAGAAACCGTTCTTTTCATTTTTTTATTTCCTTTCGGTTATTTATTCAAAATTTGTGTGCTGCAACGAAAAAAAATATCAGCCCGTCTGCGGAAAAGCAGCGGACTGAAAGACGCGATATCAGTCACTTACGATTAGCTCTCCACAGAAAAAACTGTGACAGTCCGCGTCATGTTCTGACGCGTCCCAACCCCGGGAACGTCGCGTTTCCCGCGGATTTCGGCGAAAAAACCTTTCGTCACGGCATCGTCGGCACGGACTGCCTCTGCCGGATTACTGATTTTTTCCGCATCCTCTATTCGAAGTTTATGATATTATACACCCGGCGGAATAATTTGTCAAGTTTTTTTCATAAAACCGCATGCGGAAAAGAACCGTCCGTAATCCGAAATACGCATCTGCCGGCAGAGGTAAATATTATTTACCGGGTTTTGAAAGGACTTTGCGTCTTTTCCTCTTTTTTCTTGATTAAAGTTTTATATCTTCGTTTTTTCTTTGTTTTAAGCTGTTTTCCGCTTGATTTTTTTATTGAAAAATGTTACAATATAGCCAAATAAATATTTTATTTAAGGAGTGAATTGCCATGCGCAGATTTCTCACGCTTTTCCTTTCGGCAGTGATGATCCTTTCGCTCGCTCTTGTCGGCGTTTCCGCCGATGAAGCGACCCCGATCGCGTCCGCCGCGGATTTTGCCGCGATGACCGCCGACGGAAACTACAAGCTGACCAAGGACATCAGCGTCGACGCGTCCTGGGGCGCGGATCCCGTGACCCCGTTCACCGGAACATTTGACGGAGACGGACACAAGATCACCGTCAGCGCGCCTCTCTTCGTTCAGTTCAGCGGAACGATAAAGAACCTCACCATTGAAGGTACCGTCGAAAAAGACGGCACCGCCAACGAGACGGCATCCTATGCCGGAGCGATCGCCAACAACGTCCCGAAGAATTCCACTTCCGTGGTCATCGACAACATCGTCAACAACGCGTCGATAACCTTTAAATTCCGCGGCGGCGGACTCATCGGTCAGATCAGCAGCGGTTCCACCGTTTCGATCACCAACTGCGTCAACAACGGAAAGATCTCCGGCGGAAACATGGCCGGCGGTTTCGTTGGATATTCTCAGAGCAAGAGCGGCGAAAACGGAAGTGCGGTCACCGTAGTTAACTGCGTCAACAACGGCGTCGTCGAGATCGACGTTTCAAGATCGCTCGCAGGACTTGCCGGCGGTATCATCGGGCGCTACGGCGGCGACGACGGCAGCTACAGCGAGACTTCGGTCGTCACCATCAAAAACTGCCTCAACACCGGCAACGTGACCGGTACCACCCAGGCGGCGGGTATACTCGCTCACGCGAGAAGCTCGAAAGTAATAATCGAAAGCTGCACCAACAAGGGCACCATCCTTTCCACCTATACCGCCGAAAACAGCGGGACGGCTGACGCCGCCGGAATTTTCGGCGCGACCCACGGCAAGGACGGACACTACTGCATGGTCGAGATCAGCAAGTGCGTGAACGAAGGTGACGTCACCTCCAAGAACGCCCGCGCCGCCGGTATCGCCGGCTACATATGGTGCGGCGGTCAGAACAACCTGTACCTTTTCTCGACGGTCACTGACTGCGTCAACAAGGGCAACATCAAGGGCGGATCCTTCGTATCTCAGTTCACCGCCTACACCAACGACACCAAGAACATGGAAGGCGCAAAGCAGCTGACCACAATGACCGGCGTCGGACTCGGAACGGTCGCAAGATGCCCCGAAGCCCAGAGAGAAGAGGCCAAGTGCTATCTCGCTTTCGTCGGAGTTTCTTCCGCCTCCACCGGAGCAAACTACAATATTGACGTCAAGCTTGCAGACGTTGACAAGACCGAGTGGGTCTCTTATTCCGAAGGCACCGAAGCCAACAGGATCAAGATCGCCGACAAGCCCGACGGACTTCAGTTCGTCACCGCAGCCGAAGCGCAGGCCGCAGCCGATGCCCTTCTCCCGACGATCGGATACCAGGTTCAGCAGGCCGCCGATCCCGGCACGACCACTCCGGTCGTCACCGGTGACGGCATCGTCTGGGTCGCCGTAGTTGCCGCCGTTTCGGTCCTCGGCATGGCGGTTGCCCTCAAGGCCGGCAAAAACAACTGATTTTGCGGCACTGAACAAATAAATAATTAGCGGAACAGGGCTGCCTGGAAACCTGAATCAAGATTCGGGAGACCGGGCAGTCCTTTTTCCTTTTTATTTGCATTTTTTTATTATATGTGATATAATTATTATGTATTTTTGTATGTATCGGGCGGGTTAGGCATGAAAAAAAGCGGATTCGTTCTCGGAGTGACGGGACCAAGCGGATCGGGCAAATCGGTTTTCTGCTCTTTTTTTGCAAAACACAACTGTCTTTTGCTCGACTGCGACGAAATCTACCACCGTCTGATCGACGGCGACACCGCCTGTTCGCGCGAACTGTCACTGCCCGAAAACTTCGGCCCCGGGATACTTGACGAACGCGGAGGCGTGGACCGCAAAAAGCTCGGCGCCGTCGTTTTTTCGCCGGGGACCGAAGAAAAGCTCGCTCTTCTCAACCGTATCAGCCACAGATACGTCAAAAAGTCGGTTTACGGAAGGATCCGCAGGATGCGTGGATACGACGGAGCCGTAATCGACGCCCCCCTGCTCTTTCAGGCGGGTGTCGAAAAGCAGTGCGATCTGACGGTCGCCGTAATCGCGCCGAAAGAAATCCGCACGTCGCGTCTTCTCGCAAGGGACGGGATCGACCGCGCGTCGATCGAAAGACGTCTCGATTCCGCTCCGGACGACTCGTATTACGTGTCTCGGGCAGACGTCACGGTCGTAAACGACGGTAGTCCCGAAACGCTTGAGAAAGCAGCCGCCGGTATTCTTGAAAAGCTTCGCTCGATCGATGAAAGGATCGGAAAATGAAAAAGATAATTCCCGTCCTGACGGTACTTGCCGTCGTTATCCTTTCGATCATCGGCGGCCTTGGCTATTCGAAATACGCCTCCGAAAAAAAGAAGGAAGTATATCCGCGAAAATATGAGGCGCTCGTTTCGAAGGCGGCGGAGAACGGCGGGATACCCGAAAACGACATTTACGCGCTGGCAAAGGTCAGATCCGGTTTTTCCTCCGATTACACCGGAAAAAGCGGGGAACGCGGGCTTTTCGCCCTTGACGTCGACGTCTGGTCGGATTATTCCTCCCGCTCTGGCGACCCGGACGACCCGCGCCTGCTTTACGACCCGGAACTCAGCATAAAAGCCGCGGCCGATCTTCTGTCCCGGCTTTACGAAAAGTATCTGACGAGGGACGCCGTTATGGCGGCGTTTTACGACGGCGAGGCCGCGGTCGACGCGTCGATCGCCGAGAACTCCTCCTTTTCGGTCTCGTCGTGCAGCCGAGGCGCGCAAAAATTCATTGAAGAAATCAACAACACGGTAAAAATATACGAATCGCTTTATCCGCAGGAAAAAAGCGATAAATGAAAGGATCCCGACAGATGGAAAACAGAACTCCCGAGCAGGCGCGCGAACTGCTCTACACTAAAAAAACGGTCTACGAGCGCAGAAGCGCCGAAGCCGTCGACGAGGCTTACGCCTATTCACGCGGATACGCCGAATTTCTCGACGCTTCGAAAACCGAGCGCGAGGCGGTAAAAACCGCGATCGCCCTCGCGTCGAAATACGGTTTCAGAGAGTATTCCTTCGGCGACGAAATAAAAGCCGGAGACAGGCTGTACTATAACAACAGAGGCAAGAATCTCTTTCTCTTTTCCGTCGGGACCGAACCCGTCTCGAAGGGGATCAGGATCAGCGCGGCGCATATCGACTCTCCGCGGCTCGATCTCAAACAGGTCCCGCTTTTCGAAAGCGAAGGAATGGCCTTCCTCAAGACGCATTACTACGGCGGAATCCGCAAATACCAGTGGGTCGCGACTCCCCTTGCGCTCCACGGGACGGTCGCCTTTGCCGACGGAACGACCCGCGATATAGTTATCGGAGAGGATCCGTCGGATCCCGTTCTTTACGTAAACGACCTGCTTCCGCACCTGGGACACAAGGACGACCTCAAGCCCCTCGGAGAGGCGATAGTCGGTGAAAAACTCAACCTCCTCGTCGGCTCGAGACCGCTCGGTGAAGAGGCGGAGGCGATAAAGCTCAACGTCATCTCGATACTCAACGAAAAATTCGGCATTACCGAGGACGATTTTCTCTCGGCAGAGTTTTCTGCCGTTCCGATCGGATGCGCGAGAGACGCAGGCCTCGACCGCTCGATGATATGCGGATACGGTCACGACGACAGAGTCTGCGCCTATCCGGCGCTGACCGCTCTCTTTGAAAGTCTCGATTCGCCGCACACCCTTATGTGCGTCCTCGCCGACAAGGAGGAGACCGGCAGCGACGGAAGCACCGGTATGCAGTCGGACCTCATACTCGATCTCATCGACGCGATAGCCGCGTCGCAGAAAGTCACGGCGGCGGCCGTCAGGGCAAACTCCAAATGTCTTTCGGCCGACGTATCGGCGGCGTACGATCCCAACTTTGCCGAGGCCTTCGAAAAGCGCAACTCGGCGCTTCTCTCCTGCGGCGTTGTCCTCAACAAATACACCGGTTCACGCGGAAAATACAGCACCAACGACGCCCCCGCCGAATTCATCGGCTGGCTTCGCGGGATCATGGCGAAGGACGACGTCGTCTGGCAGACCGGCGAGCTGGGCAAGGTCGATTACGGTGGAGGCGGTACCGTCGCCAAGTTCGTATCCAAGCACAATATCGACACCGTCGACCTCGGCGTCCCGGTGATCTCTATGCACGCTCCCTACGAAATCATCTCCAAAGTCGATATTTACGAGGCGCACCGCGCCTTCTCCGCCTTCAACAGATACTGATGCTCGACAGACTGAAGGAAGCCGAAGAAAGATACGAGCGGATACTCCGGAAGCTGGAAGATCCTTCGGTCGTTGCCGATCTCGGCGAAATGCGGTCGCTGCGCAAGGAATACAAGGCGCTGACGCCCGTCATAGAGGAATACCGCGCCTACCTTTCCGCCGCGCGCGCCGCGGACGAGGCGCGTGAGCTCTGCGGATCGGACGATCCCGAGCTGCGCGCTCTCGCCGAGGAGGAGCTTCGGATCTCCGAGGCGGCGGCGGAGGCATCGCTTTCTAAGCTGCGCGTCCTTCTGCTTCCGCGCGACCCGGACGACGACCGCAGCGTCGTCGTCGAGATACGCGCCTGCGCCGGAGGAGAGGAGGCCTGCCTGTTTGCCGCCGACCTTTTCAGAATGTATTCGATGTACTGCTCGTCGGCCGGTTTCGGAATATCGGTCGTCACCGCTAACCGCACCGAGCTCGGCGGCTTCCGCAAGCTGATTTTCACCGTTGAAGGCGACGGAGCCTACTCCCGCCTGAAATTCGAATCGGGCGTTCACGAGGTAAAAAGGGTCCCGGTCACCGAATCGCAGGGCAGGATCCAGACCTCAACCGTTTCGGTCGCCGTAATGCCCGAGCCCGACGAGATCGAAGTGAGAATCGATCCGCAGGATATACTTTTTGAATCCTGCAAATCAAGCGGCGCCGGCGGACAGCACATAAACAAGACCGAATCTGCCGTGCGCCTGACGCATATCCCGACGGGTATCGTAGTCGAATGTCAGGAGGAGCGCTCGCAGCTCCAGAACAGAGAAAAAGCGACCGAAGCGCTCCGGGCAATGCTTTACAGCATTTCCCTGCGGGAGCGCAACGCAAAGATCGACAGCGCCCGCCGCTCGATGGTCGGCACCGGCGACAGGAGCGAACGCATACGCGTTTACAGGTTCCAGGAAAACCTTATCTGCGACGAAAGGATTAAATACAAATCTCCGACGCTCGACCGCTTCCTCAACGGCGAAATGAGCGAGCTTATCGACGCCCTCATTGCGGCGGACACGGCGGAGAAACTGAAAAATGGAAACGATCCTGATTAAGACCGATCCGTCGTCTCCCGGCGAAGCGGAAATATCCCGCGCCGCGGATATAATACGGAACGGGGGCCTCGTCATCTTCCCGACCGAAACGGTCTACGGAATAGGAGGCAACGCCACCGATCCCGAAAGCGCGAAAAAAATATACGCGGCCAAGGGACGCCCGTCCGACAACCCTCTTATCATTCATATAGCGGCTCCGGAGGAAGCCGAGGGCTATGCCGTGACCTGTCCTCTGTATTACCGTCTCGCGCGGGCGTTCATGCCCGGTCCGATAACGGTTATACTCGAAAAAAAGGATATCATTCCCTTCGAGGTCACGGGAGGTCTTGCGACGGTCGCCGTGCGCTGTCCGTCGCATCCGGTAGCAAACATGCTGATCCGGCTTTCGGGAGTCCCTGTCGCCGCTCCGTCGGCCAACGTTTCGGGACGTCCGTCGGCAACCGACGCCGCTACCGCTCTTTCGGATTTTGACGGAAAGGTCGATTGCCTGATTGACGGCGGCGACGCAGAGTTCGGGCTGGAGTCGACGATAGTAAAAATCACCGGCGACGATTCGCTCCTTCTGCTCCGCCCGGGAGCGGTTACCGCGGACGCCCTGCGTTGCGTCTGTTCGGATGTGAAAATCTCCGACACGGTCGAAAGGGCGGTCGGAGAAGGCGAACGCCCCGTCTGCCCGGGGATGAAATACCGCCACTACGCTCCGGCGAAACCTCTCGCCCTTGTCGGCGGGACGAAGAAGGAGCGTCTGGAATTCTTTCTTCGCGCGGCCGAAAACGAAAACTGCGTTTTTATATGCTACGACGAGCAGGCGCCTTTTCTGCCGCGGGAGAGGACCATATCGCTCGGAAGCGAAAAAGACCTTCTTTCCCAGGGACATCTGCTCTTTTCCGCGCTGCGGCACGCCGACGTCCTGCCGGGAGAACGGATTTACGCGAACCTCCCGCCGCGGAAGGGGCTCGGACTCGCGCTTCGGAACCGGCTTATCCGCGCGGCGGCGCACACCGTCGTCAACGCAAAAGAAAAACTGAAATAAGGATACATACTCTTATATGGCGAGACAGAAAAAGACAGAAAAACAGGAGGCGGTGCTTCCGCCCGCGCCGGTAACCGATCAGCCGATAACCGAAACGATCGAAACCAACTATATGCCGTACGTCATGAGCGTCATCGTTTCCCGCGCCATCCCGGAAATAGACGGCTTCAAGCCCTCCCACCGCAAACTGCTGTACACTATGTACAAAATGGGACTGCTTACCGGACAGAGGACGAAAAGCGCCAACGTGGTCGGTCAGACCATGAAGCTCAATCCGCACGGCGACATGGCGATCTACGACACTCTCGTGCGCCTGACGCGCGGAAACGCCTCCCTTCTCCACCCCTTCATCGACTCGAAGGGCTCGTTCGGCAAGCAGTACAGTTCGGGGATGGTCCGCGCGGCCTCCCGATACACCGAAGTAAAGCTGGACAAATTCGCTTCAGAGCTCTTCACCGGCATCGACAAAGATGCCGTCGACATGGTCGACAACTACGACGGCACGATGAAGGAGCCCTCTCTCCTTCCTACCACCTTCCCGAACATTCTCGTCACCCCGAACCTCGGCATAGCCGTAGGTCTTGCGTCCAAAACGGCGTCCTTCAATCTTGCGGAGGTCTGCGACGCGACGATAGCAATGCTGCGCAACCCGAAGATCGGAGTCGACAAGATACTCGAACTGATGCCGGCGCCCGATTTTCCGGGAGGCGGTTACATCATCCGCGATCCCGAGGCGATGAGGCAGCTTTACGAAACGGGAAACGGTCCGGTCACCGTCAGATCGAAATACGTTTACGACAAAAAGCAGAACTGCATAGACATACTCGAGATCCCCTACTCGACGACGATCGAGGCGATAATGGCTCAGCTGACGAAGATGATGAAGGCGAATCAGCTGAAGGACGTCACCGATTTCCGCGACGAGATCGACAAGGAGGGCTTCAAACTTACTATCGATCTGCGCAGGGGCGTCGATCCCGACAAACTGATGATCCGGCTCTTCAAGGAGACCCCTCTCGAGGATTCCTTCCCCTGCAACTACACCGTGCTCATCGACTCGGTGCCCCGGACGCTCGGCATCCCCGACGTCATCCGCGAGTGGATATCTTTCCGCTCCACCTGCCTGCGCCGCGAGCTTTCCTTCGAGCTGGGAAAGATGAAGGACAAGCTCCATCTGCTTCTCGGTCTCGCCCAGATACTGCTCGACATCGACAAGGCGATAAAAATCATTAGGGAAACGCGACTGGAATCGGAAGTCGTGCCCAATCTCTGCTCCGGCTTCAGGATCGACAGGATACAGGCGGAGTTTATCTGCGAGATACGCCTTCGCAACCTCAACCGTGAGTATATTCTCAACCGCATAAACGAGATTGACGATCTGCAGAAAAAAATCGCCGAGACCGAAGAAATACTCGGCGACGACCTGCGCCTGCGCAAGCTGATCGCATCCCAGCTCGCCGAGATCAAAAAGAAATACGCCCAGCCGAGGCGGTCGGAGATAATCGACGTTTCCGAGATCGAGGTCTACCGCAAGGAAGATCACATCGAAAACTATCCCGCCCACTATTTCCTCACGGCGGAGGGATATTTCAAGAAGATCACCGACAAATCCCTGAGAGGCAACGACGAACAGGCGCTGAAGGAAAACGACCGGATCACGGCAAGCTTCGACGCCGAAAACGTGACCGATTTCGCCTTCTTTACCGACAAGGGCCGGATCTTCCGCTGCCGCGGACTCGATTTCGACACCTGCAAAGCTTCGGAACTCGGAGAATTCGTCCCCGCGAAACTCGGATTCGACCCGGATGAAAAGCCGGTATACTGCAAGATCGGGTCCGACTGGCCGGAAAACGTCAATATGGTATTTCTTTTCGCCAACGGAAAGGGCGTCAAGATACCGCTGTCGGCGTACGAGGTCAAAGGCAACCGGCGGAAGCTTACCGGATGCTTCTCGACGGTATCGCCGGTCGTCGGAGTATACGAAGAAAAAAAGCCCTTCGACGTCCTCTTCATCACCGACAACGGCCGGGCCGCCGTCGTTTCAACCTCTCTGATTCCGGTTAAAACGACGAAAACGGCCCAGGGAGTCCAGATCATCGCTCTCAAACGCGGCGCTCTGATAAAAGAAACGACCGACGATCCGGGGTCCGCCTTCGAATCGTCAAAGGGCTATAAAAAGATAAAGATCCCGGCATCGACCGTACCGCTTCCGGGAGGTTTCGAACAGCTGAGCGCGGATATCTGAGACGGCAACGCCCGCTTCTTCCGCGCATCCCCGGCATGAAAGGAAAAACGCTATGAAAAAATCCGAAAAAAACGTCAAAATTAGGACCGGCGTCAGCAAAAAACGCGTCGCGGCTTCGGTCGCCGTCTTTCTGTGCGCCGCCCTTCTGTCGCTGACGGTATACGGAACTGTCACATACGACAGCTCGAAGGATCCGGTCGTGGCGTTTTCCGGTATGCAGCAGTACGTTTCGGAACAGCTCCAGCCGATCCTCGACTCGATCGCGTCGCTGACCAACCGAGTCGGCGTCATCGAACTGTCGGGTGGCGGAGGCGGCGGTGAATCCGGCGGCGAAGGCGGAGGCATGTCGAGCGAAGCCGCGCAGAACATCATATCGAGAATAAACGCCCTCGAGGACACCGTTTCGGGACTTCAGGAGGAAAACGAGGCCCTTCGCGGACAGCTGAACTCGGCGCGTCGCGATCTCGAAGCGCTCATAGGAGAGCTTCAGTCGAAATACGATTCGCTGGCGACCGAGGTGGGAGAACTTTCCGACGCCTTAAGCTCGCTTCAGAATCAGTTCTCCTCTCTGCGTTCCGACGTGACGACCCTTTCGCGGAATTTCAGCCAGATCTCCGACCTTTCGACAAAGCTTGAAACGGTAACCTACAAGGTCAACCTGCTCACCGGCGCCGAAGGAGACGTTCCGACGCTGAAAAAACAGGTTGCCGAACTCAACGAGGGATACGCCGAACTGATCGAGCGCGTCGGCCGTCTTTACACGGCGGTGCACGTTCCCTACAACTCGGTGATAATCGCCGACGGAGCCGACGACAGTCTCGTCTGCGTGCTCCGGGCGGGATCGGCCGAGTGCGTATCTCCCTTCAATTCGCCGGCGACGAGGCAGGGACTCAACGATCTTTCCGACGGAACTGAAATCTACGACGGCGAACGCATTCCCCTCTTTCACAACGTTCTCATCCCGCGCGGCGGCGACGACGGCAGAGGAATCGTCGTAACCAGCGTCGACGGAGCATATATCATGATAGGAGGAGACTACAGAATTGTCAGCAGGTAAACAAAAAAGAAAAGCCGACGCGAAAACGATCATCGTGCGTATTATCGCCGTTGCGCTCGCTTTTCTTATGCTGATGAGCGTCGCATGGCTCGCCATCGACCTGATCCTGCACGCGAAAGCGGCGGGAGAGGCGGACAGCGGCTACGCTTTCGCCACTTCGGTCAGCGACCGCAGCTACCACGTTGCGGTCGCCGTCCGCTGGGGCTCGAGCGTGACGGTCTCCCACGAGATTGTTTCGCCATTCGGCTTCGTAATAGGAGAAAGCCTGATATCACGGACCGAACGCGCCTTTACCCCGTACTGGGAAACCGACGAGACGGATATCTTCGCCGCCGCCGACGTAAACCTCCGGGTGGGATACAAATCCTGCTTCCCCGCGTCTTCCGACGCAGACACCGACATCGGGGCCTATCACGTTAAGCTTAAGCTCGGAGAAAACGCGCTTCAGCCGTCATCGCCTGAAACTCCGGGCGGGGACGGTACCGAACCCCCGGAAACGACCGCTCCCGGAACCGTCACCGAACCCGCTGTGCGCGGAATATGGGATTTTCTCGACGATATGTCAGGGCTCTTCCTCGAGACCTACGCCCAGGTCTTCCCGGCTCTTATCGACGGCGAAAAGGTGATCGAGATCGGAGCTTTTCCCGATTACGCCTCGGCGACGGCCGCGGCGGCCGCCGTCGGAGCCGTGCTCGACGGATTCGATATTTCGGTCGCCTCCCCCTCCTACAACGGGCTTTTCATACTCAACGAGGACTGCGATACCGTTCTTTTCAAGTATTCGGGCGGTGAAAACTGCAACGGGGCGGTCCGCGCGCGTCAGATCGAGGGCGCCGACAGGTCCTATCTCTGCTTCGCGGCAAACGGATATCTGTACGACGGAGCTTTCTGCTTCCGGCGGTACACCTCCTCGGGCACCGACGGCCTGGTGCTGATCAATCTCGTCCCGCTCCTCGAATACTGCGAGGGTGTCGTGGCGGGAGAGGTTTTCGTAAGCTGGCCCAACGAGGCGCTGAAGGCCTTTGCCGTGACGGTAAACTCCTTCACCACCAGGAACCGCAACCGCCGCTTCAACACCTACGGGTGCGATCTGCTGGCGTCCGCGGTCGACCAGAACTACGTCGGGCGCAACAACGTGAACGACAACGTAATAACCGCCTGCGAGGCGGCTGAAGGGCAGATACTCGTCAGCCGGAACAAAACGACGGGAGAGGCAACGATAGTTGACGCCGCATACTCCTCCTCCCAGGGAGGGTGCTCGGTAGCCTCGAAATACGTCTGGGGCGGCGAGATCGGCCCGTACATCATCTCCCAGCCGACGCCGTGGGAAAGGTATTCCGAGGTCGGATGGGGACTGTGGTTCTTCGAGGTCAGCCCGTCCGAGCTTGCCGCGACCGTTAAAAACTACAAGTGGTCGCTTCTGTCGGGCAACCGGGTGGAATCGGTCTCCTACGAAACGACCGGCGACTCGACCTATCTGAAATCGATAACCTTTACCGACAATTACGGCGTCAGCGGCACCGTATCGCTTTCTTCGAACGTTAGCTCGGCAATGGGGTCGTACGCTCATTCCGCCAACTTCGTCATCGGGCGCAATTCCGTCGAATACACCTACGACAACGTGATATCCACAGAGATAATCGACCTGAGCGAAGGATACGCAGGAAATCTGTCGGTGAAAACGAACGAGGGAATATTCCCCTCCGCCGCCTCTCTCTTTTCCTTCTTCTCCTCCCTCGGCACGGCCCTGAAGGACGATTCTCCCTCTCTGTACGTGAAAACCGCGGACGGGACGGCGATACTCTCGGGCGAGGCGGATATCCCCATCACTACGGCGCCCGACGAAAACGGTTTTTACACCTACGTCGCCGATTACGGCACCTTCCTGATAGTTTCACGCCTTCAGCAGTACACGAAAACGCTGACTGCCGGGACGCAGGGCAATTTCGTGATAGCCGGCAAGGGCTTCGGACACGGAGTCGGAATGAGCCAGTACGGCGTCGCTCATCTGGCGCGCGCCGGCGCGAAATACACGCACATCCTCTTTGCCTACTACCCGGGCACCGAGCTTGCCGATTTTTACGAATTTCTGGGATAAAACCGTCTAAATAACGTTGCCGTGCCGCGCTATCCTTAACGGATCGCGCGGCACGGCGATTTTATTGTTATTTTACCTTCCTGGCCGGAAGATCACTTTGACGCGGGAATCGGAGTGATCCTGAACACGGTCGCGCCGTTCTGCGAGCAGGTGACGTATATCCTTCCGTCGACGACCGAAATGTTTTCGGGTTCTATCGAACCGACGTCAAACGGGATCAGGTTGACGAATTTACCGTTCCAGTCGTAAACGGTAATGACGTTCTGTTTATATAGAACGAAATAAATGTATTCGCCGTCGGTGGCGCAGCCCTGCGTGGTATAACCGGTTGTCAGCTGAGTCGCCTGGAAGACGCGTGAACTCACCGCCTTGAAGTTTTCGTCCCAAAAGCGGAAATTCTGACCTCCGCTGACGCCGGTCACGTACATGTTACGCTCTTCGTTGTAGTCCATGCAGTATATCTGCTGCCCGATATCTACCGTTTCGATCAGTTCGAGAGTGTCCTTGTCGACAAGCGATACGTGAGTCCTGTTTGGGTTGTTGTGAACGACGGCAAGGCAGTTTTTCGTCGGACACCAGGTTATGTCGTTGGCGTGGTTGAGCCGGAGTGACCCGCTGACCTTGACGACCTTTTTTTCGGGAATATCGTATTTGACGATACGGACGTCGTTGGCGGCTTCGTTGCTGTCGCCGTCCTTCTGAAGAAAGACCTGATAGTAATACTTTCCTTCTTTGTCTATCCAGCCGCCCTGGATGTTCTTGTTCTCCTCGGTGGGCTTCTGAACGGTGAAGAGTTTTTCTGCGACCGCTTCGAGAGTTCCGTCTGTTGACAGCACCGAATGCAGATAGGAAAAATCCTCAGATACGTAGTCGATATCCTTTTTCAGGACGATCCTACCCTCGCTCACCTCGGCGATCTCCGGGTCGTTCAGCAGAACGTCGACAAAATAATCTGCCGCGGCGCGAAGGTACTCGCTTCTGCCCGACGCGATGATTATTCTCTGCCCTTCCGTCCTGATAACGAACCCGTGCTCGGTGTAAACGTCGTCCGGTTTGCGGTTGGTAGGCCCGAACAGAATCTCCGGAGCATCGGCGGGTATGTCGTCAGCCGTCCTCGCGTAATCGTCGAGGACCGACGGACGCACGCCGCAGACCGCCTTGATCCTTCCGAGAAAGTATCCGACGTTTTTGAGAGTCACGTCGTCCGCTTTGGTCGAGCGGATAACTGTGATGACCGACTTCCCGCCTTCGATCACCGGACGGACGGAAGACGGCGCCGTCTCTTCGGGAGCGGTGACGGCTCCGGCGGCGGTGTCCCCGGGTTGCCCCGACGTCACGTCGGCCGTCGTGACCGTCTCTCCGGTTCCGGCGCATCCCGACAGCGCGCAGACGACCGTCAGCCCGGAAAGAACGGCCGAAACAATTCTTTTTTTCAGATTCATTTTTGTCTCCGCAGTATTTTTTCCGCGTTTTCCGAAAGGATCGCTTTTTCCTCCTCCGCGCCGAGTCCGGCCGAACGCAGAAGAGCAAGCGTCCTTCCGGGAGATTCCCAGGGGGAATCGCTTCCGAAAAGGACTTTTTCGGCTCCGTGCGCCGATATAACGTCCCTGACGGTGCCGGGATCGGCGTATCCTGAAAGAAAGGCGGTATCAAAGTAAAGTGGCAGTCCGCAAAGGAAGGACGCGACCCTGTCCCACATCATCCAGCCGCCCAGGTGCGCGGCGACGAGCGTAAGGCCCGGCACACGTTCGATAACCCTCGCGATCCTTTCGGGCTCGCAGTGAACGGGAGGCGGCAGACCTATATCTGCGCCCGCGTGAGTAACGACGCAAAGGCCCGCGTCACGGGCGGCGCGAAGGAGCCGCAAAGTTGCGTCCCCGTCGAAAAACTCCCTTTGAAACTCGGGATGAAGCTTTATCCCCCGGAATCCCTCCTCCGCGAGACGCACGCAGGTCCTCTCGGGTTCGGGATCCGCCGGATGTGCGGCGGCAAAGCAGACTATCCGCCCGCCCGACGCTCTTTCGGCTTCGCGGGCGTGTCTGTTTATCCCGTCAGCCTGACCGGGTCTCGTGGCGACCGGAAGTACCACCGAACGGCCGATTCCGTTTGCTTCGGCTTCGCTCACGAGCCCTTGGTAGCTTCCGTCGGTCGACGGAAAAACTACCGTCCCCGAATTGAGAAGTATCCCGCCGGACAGCTCCGTCAGCGCCTTCTGCGCGATCCCCGCCGGGAAGGCGTGGGTATGGAAATCGGTTGTCATCAGTTTTTAAGACTCTGGAGCGGCGCAGGTATTCTTCCTCCGCGGTTGACGAAAACGTCGGGAGAAAAACGGCTGACCGGCATGACCGGAGCGCTTCCGAAAAGGCCGCCGAAGACCACCTCGTCACCCGCCTTTTTACCGGCCGCGGGGATGAGACGCACGGCGGTCGTTTTCGAATTGACCACGCCGATCGCCATCTCGTCGGCGATTATCCCGCAAATCGTTTCCTCGCTGACGTCTCCGGGTATCGCGATCATGTCGAGCCCGACCGAGCAGACCGACGTCATCGCCTCCAGCTTTTCGAGCGACAGCGCCCCTGCCTTTACCGCGGCTATCATTCCCTCGTCCTCCGACACCGGGATAAAGGCGCCCGAAAGGCCGCCCACAGACGACGAAGCCATGACGCCTCCCTTTTTTACGGCGTCGTTGAGAAGGGCAAGCGCCGCGGTGGTACCGGGACCTCCGCAGACCGACACGCCCATGTTTTCGAGTATCCGCGCGACCGAATCGCCGACAGCCGGCGTGGGAGCCAGCGAGAGATCGACGATTCCCGCCGTTACTCCAAGCCTTGACGCCGCCTCGGCGGCCACCAGCTGCCCTACGCGCGTGATCTTGAAGGCGGTGCGCTTGACCGTCTCGGCAAGAGCGCCGAGATCGCACTGTCCGGCTCTGGCGACGGCGGACGCCACCGTGCCCGGCCCCGAAACGCCGACGTTGATGACGGTCTCGGGCTCGCTTACTCCGTGGAAGGCGCCGGCCATGAAGGGATTGTCCTCGGGGGCGTTGGCAAAAACGACCAGTTTGGCGCAGCCGAAGGAGTTTTCGGCGGCTGTAAGCTCGGACGTTTTTTTGATAACTCCGCCCATACGCCTGACTGCGTCCATATTTATCCCGGCTTTCGTCGAGGCGAGATTGACCGAAGAACAGACCTTGCGGGTCGAGGAAAGAGCGTACGGGATCGATTCGATAAGCGCGTCGTCTCCGACCGTCGTCCCCTTCTGAACGAGCGCGCCGTATCCGCCGATGATGTTGATCCCGACGGTATCGGCGGCGCGGTCGAGGGTCTCGGCGATCTTAACGTAATCCTCAGGGGAAAACCTTCCCCCGATGACGGCGACCGGCGTCACCGCGACCCGGCGGTTGACGATCGGTATGCCGTACATTTTTTCAATCTCGTCACCCACCGGAACAAGCCGTTCGGCGCGTTTTGCGATCTTCGAGTAGATCCGGTCGCAGACCGATTTTATATCGTCGCCCGCGCAGTCGATCAGCGATATGCCCATGGTTATGGTACGTATGTCAAGGTTTTCCTCCCTGATCATACTTATCGTTTCGATAATATCGGTTACGTTCAGCATCTTGCGCGCGCTCCTCAGATGCGGTGCATCGAATTGAAAATATCCTCGTGCATCGCGCTGATGACGAGACCGCTTTCTTTTCCCAGCCGGTCCATTTCGTCGACGAAATCGCCGAACGGCTGACTGATCGCCGTTATGTCGACGAGCATGATCATGGCGAAATACTCCCTGATGACGCTCTGGGAAATGTCTATGATGTTGACGCCCGATTCCGAGCACTTCTGCGCGACCTTTGCGATTATGCCGACCGCGTCTTTTCCGGTTACCGTGATTACTGCTTTCATTTTTTCTCCGATGCCGACGGGTACCGGTGAGCCGGTCTGCCCCGTACGGCGGTATCTGATATGATATTAACGTAAATGTGTAAATACTATTTCCGCACGTGATCAATCAAACAGCTCGTTGTTGTTTCTCACGCATTTTCGCAGAAGCCGGTTCATCAGGAAAGCCGTATAAAGCGACGCTTTACCCCCGAGTCTGATCAGCGGAAGAGTAAGCCGGATATGCGCCGGCCATCCCTTTGCCCTCTTTCGCGGGATCATTTCCCTGACGAACTTTCTGGCGTTTGCGAGCAGCTCGTTTTTGCCGTTATCCCCTGTGCCCCAGGCCCACCGCCAGAGTTTCGAAGCCGCGCCTCCGCAGAACATGAGAAGTCTGTCGTAGGTTTCGGGATCCCCTCCGATTTCAGGAATCACGGAAAACCGCCTGAATCTCTCGAGGTGGACCTCCCAGTAGTCGGCAAGCTGTTTCATACCGTATATGCTGACCGAACTGTTTTTCCTCTGACGGTAGAAATAATCCGCGGCCGGGATGCCGATGACGGAATCCGCGGCCTCAAAAAGCAAAGCGGTGGTGATAACGTCCTCGGAGCTGCGCCCGGGCGGAAACTCCACGTTGTCGAAAAGGTCCTTTCGGAACAGCTTGTTCCAGACGTTGACGGAAAACTTCTCTGCCAGGAGCTCCCTGACGGCGTCGTTCGCCGAGAAAACGCCCTCTCTTCCCTTTATTTCAGCGAGCCGGTCGGTGTACTCCAGGATCATTCCTCCGGAACAGATCCCGGCGCCGGACGCGACAGCCGCGCCGTACATATGGCGCAGCCAGTCTCTGCCAACCCTGTCGTCCGAATCGCAGAAAGCGATATACTCTCCGACCGACTCCTTTATCCCGGTGTTTCTCGCCTCCGATACCCCGTGGTTTTCGGTGTGAAAAACTCTTATCCTTCCGTCCCGGGCGGCGTATCCGTCGCAGATCGCTCCGCTTCCGTCGGGCGAACCGTCGTCGACGAGCAGAAGCTCGAAGTCCTCAAAGGACTGCGCGAGTATGCTTTCGATACACTGCGGGAGATATTTTTCGGTTTTGTAGACCGGGACGACAACGCTTATCATTATTCACTCCGTATTCGATATTCTCCCGACGGTTTTCAGGTCAGAACTCCACGTCGATATAAAGCGGATAATGGTCGGATATCTTGTCGAACCATTCGTCCTCGACGCGTCTGAAATACTTCACGACGGCGCCGGGGGCGTTCTTGATAATGATGTGGTCGATTGCGTTTTCGTATTTTCCGCCGTCGGGAGTGCGGCCGTAGCCCTTGGTGCCGCAGGAATGATGTCCTCTCGTTTCGCTGCGGTCGCCGACCGCCAGATCGTGGACCTCCTCCCAGCCGAGAGAAAACGCCTTTTTAAGGCAGAGACTGTTGATCGAGGCGTTGAAATCTCCCATGATAACGCCGGGGCAGGAGTATCTGTTCATTACCTCTTCGGTCTTTTCGGCGCAGAGACCTATCTGATACTCGCGGGCGATATCCGAGCCCTCCTGGTAGCTCGCGGACGCCGGATTGCCCGATCTCCACCAGAGATGCGTGGAAGTGAGGACGAATCTCTTTTTGTCGTTCCTGTCCTCGAAAACGCCCCAGGTATACGACTTCGTCTCGGAGTTGTTGAAGCTTCCGGTAAGGCCGGGCACCGCTTCGTCGTAGCGGAAGAAACCCGATTCGAGCAGCTTCAGCTTGTCGCGCCGGAAAACGATTGGGGTGTCCCCTCCCGACAGATACTCGTACCGGGCGACGCTTCCGTCGGGAAGCTCAACCTGCTTCATTTCGTTCATCATCAGTTCGGCCTGACGGAGCGAGACCTCCTGAAGTCCGAGTACGTCGGGCATCACCTGCAGGTAGGCCCTGACGAGTCCGGGGACTCTTGCCTCGGCGGAGCAGTCTTCTCCCTTCTCCGCCCAGTAAGAGTTGTTTTTGTCGCATTTCCACTGGTTGTTGGACATAAGGATCATGGTTTTCGCGCACCTCCTGATTTTTATTCAGACGTTTTTTGTTTTTTGGATCCGAATGGAATCTGAGCGACGGTGACGGCGACCAGAACTATCGCGCATCCGCAAAGTTCAAGCGGCGTCAGCTTCGCGTCAAGAAATATATATCCTCCGAGAGCTCCGAAAACCGATTCGAGGCTCATAAGAAGACTTGCGGGAGTCGGCGGGCAGTCCCGCTGACCGATAATCTGAAAGGTAAAGCCGAGCGCCCCGGAAACGAGAGAAACATACAGCAGCGACGGCAGTCCGCGGACGACGCTTTCCGCCTGCGGCAGATCGAAAGCAAGCATAAACGGAGTCAGCATCGCCCCTCCTGCCAGAAACTGCGCGCAGGACAGGCAGAGCGGGTCGACCCCGAGCGAGAGGGAACGGTCGACGAGCGTTATCTGAACCGAATAAAGGACGGCGCATGCAAGGAGCATAAGCTCGCCGGGTCCGGGCCGGACGTCGAATCCGCCGCAAAGGATCAGAAAGCCGACGGCCGCCGCCGCGGCGCACGGCCAGAGAACGGCCGAAGGCCGGCGTCCGGTGAAAAGGCCGATCACCGGGACCATAATGATATAAAGCGACGTAATAAAGCTGGACTTGCCGGGGGAGCGTGTCAGCGCGATCCCGTACTGCTGGGACAGACTTGCCGCGGCAAGGGCGACGCCGCAGAGCAGACCGCAGACGATCAGCCGCCGGACGGCGCTTTTATCCGGCTTTGAATCCCGGTATTTCCTCTTTGCCGATATAAACGCCGGAAGCGCCAGGGCGACACCTCCGATCAGCAGGCGCAGAGTGTTGTAACCGAGAGCGCCCATGTCGTCCATTGCCGACGTCTGAGCCGCGAAGGCAAATCCCCAGATCACGGCTCCGGCGAGAAGAATCAGACTGCCGCGGAGCCGGTGTCCTTTTTCAGAGGCCGGTTCCATTTTTTCTGTTCGCAAAGATCTGCGGATATTTTTTCACCGCCGCGGAGGGAGCGAAAGAAGCCGCCTTCTCATATTCGATCAGGGTGAAAGCGGCGTCGACGAGATGATAAAACTTCGGGTCCGCGTACGCCGGGCAGACGAACGACTGAAACGGCGAATTGATATCCTCCCCGCTGATCTGGAAAAAACCGTATTCGCGGCAGAGCGACATCACCCGGTCGAGCTGATCCGGCGTGTTGCGCGTCGGCATAAAGGTGACGGCGTCGAAGCCGAGTCTCTTCAGTTCGGAAAACAGAAGATCGATATAGTCGTCTTCGAATTTCTGGGCTTTCTTGTCTCCGGTGACCGACTGTCCCACGTCTCCGAGATAGGCGTAGGCCGCTATTCCGTAATACTTCCTGACCATCCGGATGAATTCGGTCACGTGCGGGCACTCGTCGGTCGCGTCGATATAAAACTTTTCGACCAGACGCGCCTTCAGAACGCCGAGAACGCGGTAATCGACGTAACTGCCGGACAGTATCTTTTCTTTGTCCGCTACCGACAGCGACAGCCCGAAGCGCTCCTCAAGGAAGGATACCGCTCCCGCCGGCGAGCCCGCAGTCTCAAGGATCTTTTTTGCAAGAGCGAACAGGATGTGCCGCTCGGTGACCGTCATCCGCGAAAGCGGCAGCACGTCCCGGTCGAAATCCAGGCCGATGCCCGCGCCGGACAAAAGCGCGTTGAGCCGTTCGGTCATGGCGCGGTTGCGGATATTCCTTTTTTCCCGGTAGGGGGCGAAGAAGGCGTCTACCTCGTCGAAATATCTGTGCGGGATCCCGTGCATCGCGACGTAAGCCACCGATTTCTGGTCGGGATTGTTCAGCCGTCTCCCTTCGAGAGCCGTGCCCGACATGCAGACGCGGCATTCGACTCCGCAGGTGGCGGGTATTTTTGCCTTCCCGGCGGCCTCGAGAAACTCGCGTGAGCCGGCGCAGGTGTCGTGATCCATTATTCCGGCCGTTTTCAGTCCTGCCTCCGAGGCCGCGCGGGCGGCTTCGGCCGGAGTATACGGCGAGAAGGAAAAATCGGTGTGTATGTGATTGTTGATATAAGTCGCCACGTCGGACTCCTTCAGTTCAGCATTTCCTGACCGCCGGTTACGGGTATCGCCTGGCCGGTCTCGTAGGTCTGTTCTACGATATACATGATCGCTTTCGCCACGTCGGCGGGGAAACACCCTCTTCCGAGGGGAACCTTCGATTCGTAATACTTTCTGACGTCGGCGACGTTTTTGGCTCCCGGGACCTTTCCGGCGTTCAGGTACTGAACGAAAAGACCTCTCTCGGGATCCGACCACAGCGGACCGTCGAGGTAGTTGCCGGGACAGACGGCGTTGACCTTGATGCCGAAGGGCGCGAGCTCGAGCGCAAAGCTCTGGGTAAGTCCGATCCCTCCGAATTTGCTTCCGGCGTAGGCGAAGTTCCTGTTGGAGCCGGCAAGTCCCGACTTCGAATTGATCTCAATTA
>JAEEGL015280168.1_pt1 | contig 24607 bp, 20 predicted proteins | sample 9134231 | NCBI WGS metagenome assembly JAEEGL01 (sample SAMN16246548, study PRJNA631951) | gut metagenome | biome: gut microbiome; feature: rumen; material: fiber-attached | host: Bos | place: Iran: Karaj | collected 2018-10
CTTGTTGTATCTTCGACCGGAGCATCAGAAAGATATGAAATCTGAAATCCCGTCGTAATCTTGATTTCTTCGCCCCAGAGCCATGCACGAAAAGCCAGGTCAAGATTCTGCCAGTAAGGGCTCTTTATAGTATAGTCAAATCCCCCAAGCTGAATGAATTTCTGTCGGTTATACATTCCGATAAAATCAAGGGGATAAAGAGTCGAAAGCATGTCTGTTATAAGCGAAGTTGAATCTACTTTAAAAACTCCTTTATGTACCGAAGGCATGAAATTTGTCGAAAGACTTTTATTGTCGTCGATTGACATTCTCGGAACATAACAGAAACAGTCTTTATCTATAAGCTTTTGAGCGTTATTTGAAGTAAGTATAAAGCTTGAAACCTGTACAGTATCGCGTAAAACAAGTACATATTTTGAATCTGTTTCTGCCATACCGATATTTATAAGGTCGCCGTCAGAAACTTCTTCCTGCGGTACGATAAATTTTGCAGTCGGAAATTTATTTATAAAATCTTCAAAATTATAGTTCTCGTTATTAGGTTCCATCGAGATGATTTTTTCAAAACCACAGTTCTGCAGATTTTCAAGATTCTGAATTCTTAAAACACTTCCGCCGCTGTTTAACAAAATGACAGAAACATCCATCTTTGCCTGTGTAGAATTTCTTTTTCCACCGAGAACAGTACGGTTTATTTCGCGCTCATTAAAAATTAAAGGTATAGAATTCATCACACGCCTCACAACCGTCACAGTAATTTTTTGCAATATGTTTTTCTAAATACAAATCAATTTTATTCCAGATTGTTTCAAGATCTTCTGTAAATGCATTGCCTAAAGGAGCTTCGAATGACTTGTTTTTGCAGACGCATACATCACCGTTTGAAAGAATGTTCATATCACGGCGTAAATGCCAGCAAGGAAGTCTGTCTACTGGAGAAAGATCTGCGCTTTTAAAATCTCCAAGTTTTTTACAGAAGTCATCATATTTCTGGATTATAAAGTTTCCGCCCGAAAGCGATGTTTTTTCTTTAAACGTCCTGTAAAAGTTTTCAAGCTCATCTTCGTTCTGTTTTAAGCGAAGGAACTGCGCGTATACATCGCCGGGAAAAACAGAGTTTAAAAACTTAACAGATTCAAGAGCATCATCAAGTTTCATTCCAGGATGAATATCCTCGTAAACTTTCTGGCTCATTGCATCAACGCTTACAATCCACATCAAAGGACTGTATCCGTTTTTTTTCTGTTTTAATTTACCGCATGCTTCTTTTAATGCGCTTATATTTTTCTTAACGTTTTCGTCTTTATAGTTTATTCCGGTTGTCTCAATAAGAAGACTTAAACCTTCGTATTTTAAAACTTCTTTTGCAAAATCAAAAAAATCCGGATGTAAAAGAGGTTCACCCCAGAGAGAAAGACTTACAACAGCATCTGGATTTAACGCATCAATGGATTTTACAAGACCTCTAAATTTTTCTAAATCCATTTTCTGCATTCCGCTTTTTTTACATACTGAATAAGCACAGTAAGTACATTTTGACGGACAATCCGTTTCTATCTGGATATTAAAATATGCAGGAATTGTTTTTAAAACCTTTGTATTTTCTTTTGCCTTTGTAATTACTTTCTGAATATCTTTTTTATCGTCTTCTGACATTGTGATCAATGCTTCGTAAAGATTTTTACATGCAATAAAATTTTCTTTTTTGTCACATGTAAAATCAAAACGATAAAGACGCCAGTCGATGTTTGAAATTTCTGTTTCGATTTCAAAAGAGTTTATGTCTGTATTAAGAAGATCAAAGACAGTTGTTTTTTCGACATTTTTATCTTTTAAATCCTCTTTTGTCTTTATAAGTTCCTTTAGAATATTTACAAGACCCTTATCAAGGATTTCAGGGCAGACGCCGTAAGGATAGCCGTCTGCGAAGCTGTATTCACTTTTATATTCTTCATGTGTTTTAATTAATTTTTGTGCAAGTTCTATATTTAAAAACGGACAGTATGCGAAATTGTAAAGGACGTATTCTGCGCCGGATTTACTTACGGCGTCTGCCATCGAAGCAAAAAGAGTTTCTGCATTCCAGCTTGATTTTGATGTAAAGCATATATCGTTTTTTGAGTCAAATTCTGCCTTAAAATCAGAAATACCGGATGCAACGCTGTCTTTATTGCCGTCAAGGCAGAATACATTTATATCTGAATCCAGATTAAGTTTATGAGCCCATTCAAGTGTCTTAAAAAATGCACTTTTTCCTTCAAAAGCGTTTTTAAAGCCATAACTGCCGTTATCTGCAGCAAATAAAATAATTAGAGTTTTCATCATTTCTAATATCGGTTTTTCGGTTGAATAAGTTAATTGTATTGTATAAAATCACTTTATGGAAATGGAAAAATTCATCATTCCCGAAGAAATAAGCTCTGGGGAAAAAGTCTATACAGTTTCACAGATTAACGGCGTTCTTAAGGGAATGCTCCAGAAATCATTTCCAAACATAGTCCTGGAAGGCGAAATTTCCAATTTTAAGCCCCATTCTACAGGACACATGTATTTTTCCCTCAAAGACGACAAATGCCAGATAAACGCTGTAATGTTTAAGTTCAGGGCGTCATCCCTTACTTTTATCCCTAAAGACGGAATGCTTGTAAGATGCCGTGGTTCCCTTGATGTTTATGAGCCGCGCGGAACTTACTCAATCGTAATAAACTCCATGGAACTTGCCGGCGAAGGCAATGTCCTTTTAATGCTTGAGCAGCGCAAAAAAAAGCTTGCCTCAGAAGGACTTTTTGACAGTTCAAGAAAACGCGAAATTCCTGATTTTCCCAAAACCGTCGGTGTTGTAACAAGCCAGACAGGGGCTGCCTTACGCGACATAATGCAGATTATAAGACGACGCAATCCTGCAGTCGGAATTACTATATTTCCTGCAATCGTACAGGGCCCTGAAGCCGCTTCTTCGATTGTCGCTCAGATAGAAACAGCAAACCGTTTTAAAATGTGCGATGTCCTCATTGTTGGTCGCGGCGGCGGGTCACTTGAAGACCTTTTACCGTTTAGCGAGGAAAATGTCGTGAGGGCGGTCGCTGCATCAGAAATTCCTGTAGTAAGTGCAGTCGGTCATGAAATCGACTGGGCGCTTTGCGATTTTGCAGCCGACAAGAGGGCTCCGACGCCGTCCGCCGCCGCAGAATTATGCACGCCTGTAAAACAGGAAGTCATTGCATATCTTCAGAACAAAGCAAATGAAATTCACTCGCTTATAAAACTTCGTGTTCAGAATTTAAAATCGATGGTAAAACAGTTTTCGCCAGAGAATATGGAAAACCGTTTCAGAACAATCGAACAGCCCCTTCTCTTTCGTTTTGACAGCGCAAAAGAAGCTCTGCTTTCGGGAATGGACGAGCGTTTAAAAGACACGAGAAACCATATTGAAAAACTCGTAAATATTCTTGAAGCATCAAATCCAAAATTAATTCTTGCAAAAGGATATTCAATGGTTCGCGATAAAGCGACAGGCAAAATCATACGCGGAATAAATGACACTTCTGTCGGTTCAGAAATAGAAATTATTCCTGCAAACGGTACGATTACTGCACAGGTTTTAGGCGGAACTTAATAAAGGGACTTTAGTAAATTCAGTATAAAAAAACTTGGGGGAAAAATGAAAAACTTTGAAAAAAATCTTGCACGACTTGAAGAAATAACTCAGCAGATAAAAAGCGAAGACATATCTTTAGAAGAAGCTCTTTCTTCGTTTGAAGAAGGAATTACTCTTGCAAAGGGAATGGAAAAAGAAATCGACAGAATCGAAGGAAAGATTCAGATTCTTATGAACCAGCCTGCAAAGGATTCTTCTGAACTTCCCGAACTGGATCTTTTTTCTGACGCAGATTTAGAAACCGGTTCAAGCGGAGAACCTGTAAAAGGCACAAGACAATGAGTTTACAGCATCGTATAAAAGTTCTTTCTCCCGAGGTTGCAAGAAAAATTGCTGCAGGCGAAGTTATAGACAGACCTAACGCAATAATCCGCGAGCTTATGGATAATGCCATAGATTCAGGTGCAGATTCGATTACTGTAGAAGTTACCGATGGCGGAATCGAAAAAATCCGCGTAGTTGATAACGGCTCGGGGATGACGAAAGAAGATCTTGAGATTGCTTCGACTCCTCATGCAACAAGTAAAATTTCTACTGAACAGGATTTATTAAATTTATCTACACTCGGATTTCGCGGAGAAGCTTTAAGTTCCATCGCTGCAGTTTCTAATCTTACAATCTGTTCCGGAAGCTGGCAGCTTGAAGCAGGTGTTGCAAAAAAAAATACTGTTACAGAATGCACTCCGGTAAACGGCACTATAGTACGTTCAGAAAATCTTTTTGAAAATTTTCCTGCACGACGAATCTTTTTAAAAAAGCCTGCAACAGAAGCAAAAATGTGCCTCAACACTTTTATCGAAAAAGCACTTCCATTTTTTGAAAGAGATTTCAGATTTTATTCTGACGGCGAATTAAAGCTTGTACTTCCAAAAACTTCTGACCTCCAGAAACGCTTTACAGATGCTTTTTCATACGGAACAAAAAAAGACCTTTTTTATACGATAGAAAATGCAGCCTCTGATAAATCATGGAGTTATAAACTCATAATCGGTGACCCCGACATTTCGCGTCCGGACAGAAAAGAAATAAGCATTTTTGTAAACAACAGAAAAATAAACGAATATTCTCTCGTACAGGCAATCGAATACGGCTGCCAGGGATTTTTTCCAAACGGAACTCATCCTGTTGCATGCCTCTTTGTTACGATGGACCCGAGTCTTGTTGACTTTAACATTCATCCTGCAAAACGCGAAGCTCGTTTTAAAGACACGGCAGAACTTCATCACAGTGTAAGCAGTTCGACACAGAACTTCTTTAAAAACAATGCGGTAAAATCATTAAATACGTCGCGCGATTCTTCGTACTACGAAAACTCTTTTTCATCTGACTTTTTCGAAAGCTCTGTTGCAATGAAAAAGCCGTCTTACAGCGCCGTGCAAGGTCGTGAAAGCCGCTCTTCTTCTGGCTCTACATCTTCTGACATGCGCTCGATTTTCATGGATAGGACAAAGACTACAAGAGAAATAAACGAATCCTACATAAACCACCTTGCATCCGAAGCCACAGCCTTAGCCGCAGAAGATTCGATTACAAATTCTGCTCCACCTTCACAAGGCACGGTAAAATACTACGGAACTGCACTCGGTGTTTTTCTCATTGCAGAAAAAGACGACACACTTTATTTAATAGACCAGCATGCCGCACACGAAAGGATTCTATATAACAAAATCATAAGCTCAGAATCAATGCCGCAAAAGCTTTTAGTACCTTATGAGTTTGAAACCGAATCTGCTTCTGATGATTCTTATCTTGAATCTGTTGCAGACTCACTTTCATCTGCAGGATTCTTAATTGAAAATTGCGGAAACGGGAAATGGCAGATAAACGCAGTTCATGAGCGCTGGAGCGGTTCTGAAGATGAACTTGTAAAAGCCATCATGGATGATAAAGTTGCCCCGGACAAAATCCTTAATCACATTGCAGCGACAACTGCATGTAAGGCTGCCATAAAAGACGGCTATTACCTCGACGATAAAACAGCCCTTGAGTTATGCGAAAAAGCGCTTTCTCTTCCTGACCCGCACTGCCCTCACGGCCGTCCTGTCTGGACAGCCATTACGAGAGAAAAACTTTTTGAGCTTGTAAAAAGAACTTAATTACTGTCTTACAGTATCAAGAAGATATTTTACTTCAGAAGTTCTGTATTCAGGTTTTTTATTCTTCAAAGCGTTAAGATAACCTTCTGCACTTACAGTGTCCTTAAGTGCAATGCAGACTTTTGCAAGGTCGATATATGCATCATAGTTATCCGGCTTCTGCTGGATTACTTCGATGTAAGTCTGTTTTGCGTTTTCAAACTGTCCTGCTTCTGTCTGTGCTTTTGCAAGGTTTGTCCTTACCTGATTATCCTTTGAATTTATCTTTAAAGCCTGAAGGTAATAATCAATGGATTTCTGATATTCTTTTTTCTGTAAGTATGCACTTCCGAGGTTGTTGTTAATTTCAAAGCTGTTTTTGTCAATCTGATGAGCCTTAGTCAAAAATCCAAGCGCAGCATCAACATCAGGTGGATCCATTTCCATATACATGATTCCAAGGTTTGTAAGTGCCTTTGAGTGATTAGAATCAAGTGCAAGCACTTCTTTATAAAGCGGAATCGCATCAAGCTTCTGATTTTTTGCTTCATTGCAGAGAGCATAGTTATATACAATTGCAGCCTTTGCCTTATTATCAAGCTTACTTCCCGAGCTGTTCATCGTGTCATATGCAATCTTTGCATTTTTATAAGCGTCATCAAATTTATTCTGGTTATACAGAACTGTTGAAAGGTTGTAATAAGTCATCGGATCTTCTGTAGACCCCAGCTTTGCAATTGCCTTTCTGAACTTTTCTTCTGCATTTGAATACTTTCCTAAAGCAGCATATACAGAGCCGCATTCCCTTAATGCACTTATATTGTCAGGTTCAAGCGAGATGACTTTTTCATAAGCTGTCACTGCGCCGTTTTTATCATCAAAAGTCTTGTTTAAAAGCCTTGCCTCTGCAAGATATGATTTTGCATGCTGCGGATTTACCGTATGCGCACTTCTGAATGCACTGAGGGCTTCCTTATTAAGGCTTAAGCTCATACATGTAAGCCCAAGGTTGTAATAAGATGAATCAAATTTATTATTAAGCTTTATTGAAGTGTTATAAGATGTTCTTGCCTGAGAATACTTTTTATTAAGCTGCTGTCTTTTTCCAAGATAGTAGTAATAAAGGTAATTTGTAGGATCGTTCCGTGCTGCAAGTTCAAGTTCTTTTTCTGCTGTTGCGCCGTCCTTATTCTTTTCTGCATTCATCGCAAGAATAAAGTGAGCCTTCGCATCATTAGGATCCTTTTCTATTGCCTTCTGTGCATAAGAAACAGCTTCCTTTATGAGAGTTTCTTTTGAAGATGGATTTGTTTCTCTTTCTGATGCGTCATAAAGGTTAGATGCAATTTCTGAGTATTTAGAAGCAGAAAACTTTGGTTCTCCCTGTTCAATCGGAAGAAGCTTTACTGCATCTTCATATTTTTTTAATGCGTCAGATGTTTTTCCTGAGTTTAAGTTCTGGTTTGCCTGATTAATTAATTCATTTATCTTATTAATCTTTTCTGCATTCTTTTTATTCTGTTTTGCAAGTTCTTCTTCTGCTGCCTTTCGCTTTGCTTCTTCCTGTTTTTTCTGTTCTTCCTGTGCCTTTGCCTGACTCTTTCTTTCCATTTCGTCCTGGCGCTGGGATTCAAGAAGGCGGTTTATTGCTTCCTGGTTTTTAGCATTCTTTTCGTTGGCAGCATTAAGCTCGCGGCTCATCATATCAAGAGCGTTCGTAAGCTCATCAGTATTTATGTTTATGTCATAAGGAACTGAACCATTTGAACCGCCGTTATTTATTATTACAGTATCAGGAGTCTTTTCCTGATTTTTGAGTGCTTCAATCACTTCGTCAAAAAGCTTCTGAACTTCCTCATCATCAGGATTTTCGATTAAAAGTTTTTCAAGCAGTTCCTTCGCAGATTCAAGCTGGTCTTTGCTTATATACATTTTTGCAACTTTAATCGTATTGTTTCTTGCCTTTAGAGAATCTTTGCCAGAAGAAGAACAGCCGCGTACTAAAAGAAGTATAAGAATAATTACTGCAAGAACAGCTCCTGCAATAACTGCAATTTTTTTAAAGTCAGGACGCTGTGCTTTTTTCTGATTTTCTTCTTCGATTTTCTGGTAATATTCTGTTTCTTCCTGAGAAGGAGAAAGCAATGCAGTAAGTTCTCTGTTACTCTGTTCTATTTCGCGTTCAAAACTTTTTGAAACAGTTCCAGAAGTTCTGGAAGCCGGACGCACTACAGTTCTGGAAGTCGTTCTGGATGTCCCGGAAGAAGTTCTTGATGATGAAGTTCGAGTTGTTCTGCCGGATGCAACGGCAGCTGCTGTTTTTGATTTAGTTTTAGAAGTTGTTTTTGATGCAGTCTTTGAAGTACTCTTTTTTCCTTTTTCTACAGCCTTTGCTGTCTTTGAAGTTACAGTACTTTTTGCCATGATTCCCCCCATAAATATAAAAAGCATCGGGCTGTAAAGTCCGACACGCGTAAGTCTAATCTAGTTCTGACTCATCATCATAACTAAGAACATCATCTGCACCGGCAGACATGTTTGTCGTATCCGATGACTGCTTTAAAGATGCTGCAACATCTTCAAGAAGCTTTCTTCGTCTTTCTTCCTCTTCTGCACGCTTCTGTGCATTAAGACGCTCCTGTTCTTCACGTGCTCTTGCAAGTCGTTCTTCTTCTTCCCTGCGGCGTTCTGCCTCTTGTTCACGTCTTTTCTGCTCTGCAATCTGGAATTCTTTTTCACCCCTTAAGAGGTCAAGAAGGCGCCTTATGTTTTCGCTCTGCGGATCAGAAGGATTTAAATCAAGATAAGTCTCATAATCCTTCATACATTCATCGAGTCGATTCAGCTTTAAATATGAATTTGCCCTATTGAGATATGAAAATGAAAAATCAGGGTCTGCAACTATAGTCATGGAATAGCAGTCTGCAGCCTTTTCGAAATTCTGCAGCTTGTAGTATGCGTTACCCTGATTATAGTAAAGGACTTTTTTATTTGTTCCGAGGACTTCAAGACCTTTCTGGTATACTTCTATTGATTTCTGAAAATTTCCGACCTGGGAATACGCGATTCCAAGGTAATTGTATAAATCAGGATTTGCTCCGCTCTGGCGAAGTTCTGCTTCAAGCACAGGAATGGCTTTTGAAGGCTCATTCTGCATAAAAAGCTTCGTTCCAGGACTCATTTCCTGAGATACGGCAAGTGCGGTTACGAGAAATAATATAAAAGCAAAAAATGGTCTCTTGTAAAAACCTCTCATATATGACATAATCTCATAAAAAGACGATTCTTTCAATACAATTAGACGCTGTTTCAGGAATAAGCCGGAGAAGAGCCAGATATGGATGTCAGTACAATTGTTGTTATTCTTTTTCTCGTAGTGGGAGTCATCTTCCTGATGGTTTTTGTAATCAAGTCGGTTATGTCTCCTAAGAAAGTAGAAAGCATAAACAGGCTTACAAAACAGGGAAAAATCACACAGGCAATAAAGCTTGCAAAGACACTCATACAGAAAGACCCTCAGGACTTTCTTGCCCATTATTATCTTGGTAAAGCATATCTCAAAGACGGAAAATCAGAACTTGCCCTAATGGAATTAAAATACGTAGACCAGCACGCTGTCTTTGATGAAAATCTTTCGGAACTTGACTTTAGACAGGAAATTGCTCCGCTCTATCTTAAATTTAATCAGCCAGACGAAGCATTAAAACAGTTCCTTCTCCTTACAAAATTAAATCCGCGTGATTCAGAAAATTATTTTAACGCAGCAAAGCTTTACGACTCAAAAGGAAAATACGAACAGGCACTCGGTTTTTACGGAAAGACAATCAAGTTAAACCGCCGCCACATAAAGGCACATGCAGCTTTAGGCCTTCTGCTTTTCAGGGCAAAACAGTTTCAGGAAGCAAAAAAAGAAATCGACCTTGCAATCTCTTTAAGCCCAGAAACTTTTTCTTCTTACTATTACCTCGGAAAAATCCTCAAGGAAAACAAAGATTATTCAGGAGCCGTAAGGGCATTTGAAAAAGCAGGACGCGATGCAGAATTCCGCCAGAAATCTTTAATCGAATGCGGAACATGTTACATGGCAGGAAACAGCATTGACAATGCAATAAACTGTTTCGAAAGAGCCATCGCTTCTCAGAAAGATGCAGAAAAACAGGAAACACTTTACGCACGTTACTTCCTTGCAGCATGCTATGAAAAAACACGCCACATCGAAAAAGCAATCGAACAGTGGGAAGCAATCTATGCAAGAAACAAAACATTCCGCGATGTTGCAGCAAAACTTTCTGAATACAAAGATCTCCAGGCAAATGACAGTTTAAAAGAATATCTTACTTCGTCAGAAGAAAGCTTTACAAAAATGTGCAGACAGGTATGTCTTACAGGATTTGGTTTTGAAGCTCAGCAGGTAAACATTCCTAAATGGGGATGTCAGATTGTTGCAACAGAATCAGGAAACTCTGACTGGAGAAGCGTAAGAAAACAGACTTACCTCTTAAAATTCTTTCGCGAAGCAGATCCTCTCGAAGATTCTGTAATAAGAAAAACACTCGACGAAATAAAATCATTAAACTGTACGAAAGCTTTTTTATGCTCAAGTTCCGGATTTACAAGATCTGCAGTACTTGCAGCAGAAAACAGACCATGCGAACTTATCGGAAAAGAGCAGCTCGAAAATCTTCTTGACAAAGCTTCTAAGTGCTCTTGATTAAAATATGAAAATCCTGATTGTATCCGATTTAATCGACCCGTTTATCTACAACTACACGATAAAAGATACTTTTAAAGATGTTGAATGTGTATTATGCGCAGGCGACCTTCCGATGGACTACATCGATTTTATAGTAAGCACATTGAATAAACCTACCTACTTTATTTTTGGAAATCACAACTTAAAGGAATATAAATACTATCACGCATATCTTCCTAAAGACCGGCAGACTGTCTGCACAGATTTTCACGGACACGGAGCCGTCTACGCAGGATTTAAAGTAATTACAGACAGACAGTTAAAATGGCTTAATCCGAAAAAAAATAAAAGCGTTCCTCTTCTTATTGCAGGAGTTTCGGGTTCAAAAGATTATAACCACGGATTAAATCAGTATTCAGAATTTGCAATGAGTTTTAAACTCCTTCAGATGATGCCTAAACTGATTTTAAATAAAATCCTTTACGGAAGATATCTTGATATTTTTCTGACTCATGCAACACCACGTCATGTTCATGATCACGAAGACAGATGTCATCAGGGATTTAAATGCTTTAATAGATTTTTAAAAAAATATAAACCTGCTTACATGGTTCATGGTCATATTCATCTTTATGATTTAAATGAACCGAGAATTTCCGTTTACGAAAAAACAGTTGTAGTCAACGCATACGGTCATTATGTAATTGACCTTCCCGTTACGGACGTTTCACAGATTCAGGTTATAAATTTAAAAGAGTAAATCTGCAGGAGAACAAATGGCAACCATTACTTTTAAACAACAGACAGATGAAGATTTTTATAAAGCAAGAAATAAAGCACTCGTAAATGAAATACAGCACTTCCTCAATCCAGAAGAAGCAAGTCTTATTTCGCTTTCTGATTTAAAAAAGATTTTAAAACCGCATAACGAAACATACAAGGGCATGCAGACGATTCCGGTTTCTCTCATCGTAGGAAGCGAAGGCCGTTATAAAGATTTTGACAATCAGTTCTTCCCGAAAAACGCTCACTTAAAGGCAAGATGGGAAAGCATCGACAGAGCTCACCTCCAGAATGTAATTCTTCCGCCGGTAACACTCTACGAACTGGGTGGCTTATACTTTGCCCGAGATGGAAATCACCGCATCTCTGTTGCTAAGGCCCGCGGAATCGAATTTATTGACGCAGAAGTTGTAAGCTTAAAAAGCGAAATCAAGCTAAAACCGGGTCACTCGATGAAATATCTTCTAAACCAGATCATAAACTATGAAAAACGCGTATTTTATTCAGAGACGAACTTCGGTGACATAACGGATTACTGGTGCCTCGATTTTACTACTGCCGGACAGTACGACGTAATTTACAACCATATACTTACCCATAAGTATTATATGAATTTAAACCAGGAAACAGAAATTTCTATGCCTGATGCCATACTTTCGTGGTTTGACAAAGTTTACATGCCTGTCGTTCAGGTAATAAACAATGCCCATATAATGGGTAAATTCCACCACAGAACCATAAGCGACCTTTATGTATGGATGATTAAGTACTGGGACGACTTAAAACGTAAATTTGGCGAAGATTACCCTATCGATCAGATGGCTTTAGACTTTAAAAAGACTTACGGGACCGGATTTTTTCACAGAATCTCCAATTTCTTTAATAAAAAGATCCTCAAAAAGAATATGGACGACTCAAAAACAAATTCTTGACGGGTATAATTTAGTATGTTACAATTTGTAGTAAGAATTTTTGAATGGGAGTTAAAAATTGATTGACAGTGCATATGCTTTTATTCCTTTAATTGTTGCAGCAGCCTTAACACTTTTAGTCTTTATTTTCCTTATAGTCATAGCAATAAGAAAAACGGCAAAAGTCAGCTTCGTCTTTTTCCTCGCCCTTGCAGCACTGCTTGCCGGTATGGTGTTTACGTTCCTTAACCGTGAGCCGACTTTCCTATATCTTATGATTTTCCTTGCATCAATTCTGATGCTTCCTTACGCAGTTTTGAAATCCTTCGTAAAACAGGAAGACCGTTCAAAAAGAAATCAGTCAAATTCAAGCAATACAGTTACGCAGAAGCGCCTTAATATAGTTTATAACGATGAAGATATTTCAATTCTCGATGTAAACAGACAGTTCATCTTTACAACAGCAGAAAGTTTCAATAATCCTCAGGGACTTCCTCCTCTTCTGGAAAATTTCGGTAAGAAAATAGTTGAATTGACTCATGCCGACGGAAGCCTTATCGTTGTCCTTGATGATTTCGAAGACATTTTAAATGTAAAAAACCTGACCGGAAACTTCATTCCGTGTTATGAAATACCAGAAAACATCCCTCACAAACCGCAGCGCGTAGAAATGAATATGCGCTACATGCAGTTTGCGTTAAAAGGAAACATTTTCGGAGAAATACTCTCATCAAATAAAGCAGAAATGATTAACGAACCTAACAAGGATTCGAGGATCTTTAAAAACGGTGATGAAGATTTCTTAAAACCTGGAGCTTATATATTCATTCCGCTTTATGTAAACGACAGTCCTGTCGGAGTTATGGGACTTTCAAAGAACCCTGAAAGCGGTGACTTTACAGAAGCAGAATTTGACAGTGCAAAACGCCTCGGAGAATTTGTTTCTGCGTCAATCAAGGCAACTTCTATCCATAACGAAATTGTAGAAAGATTCAGCCTTGCAAAGGAAGGCGAAATTGCCGGCAACGTGCAGAAATCACTCATTCCTGCAAAGCTTCCTGCAATTCCGGGTATCTCAATCGGAACATTCTTTAATCCTGCAGAAAACATCTGCGGTGACTACTACGATGTAATGGTTTCAAGAAAAGACAGGATTTCTTTTGTAATGGCAGACGTTACAGGAAAAAGCCTGAACTCTATGGGCATCATGCTCCAGTTAAGAGCTATGCTGCGCCTTATCATAAACACGACACAGTCCGCAGGCACAATCCTTACATGGGCAAACCGTGGAATTTCTTCAGAAAATAATACGGTTGACCACTTTGCAAGCGTTGCCCTTCTTATTTATGACAGCATAAATAAGAAAATTCAGTTCTCTTCCGGCGGAACAAACCCTATATTTATTTTTGGTGCAGATTCAAAATTAAAGGAAATTTCCGGTTCTCAGGAGCCTGTAGGTGTGGAGAAAAACACAGAATATGCCGATAATGAGATAACGGTAAATTCCGGTGATATCGTAATTACCTGTACGGACGGATTGCTTGAAGCACTCAACGGCGATGGCCGTCAGTATTCAAAGGCAAACCTCGAAAATATAGTAAAACAGTTTCATTCTTTGGACGGTAAGGCAATTGCAAACAAGATAAAGGATGATGTAAAAAAATTCTGCGGAACTGCCGCGCTGCATGATGACCAATCCCTTTTGGTTATCAAGATTAAATAAGGGGAAGGAGCTTCTGTTATGGAACTTAAAATACGTAAAAACGGAGAGATTTACATCATAGATGTAAACGGAGAAATGGATTTGTACAATTCATACAAGCTCAAAGAACTGGTAATGAAAATGCTTGAAAAGAACGTCAAGAATTTCATCATCAATCTTGAACAGGTCGACTATATCGACTCGTCAGGAATCGGAGCACTTATTTACATCTGTTCAACAATGAAGAAAATGAATCTAAAATTTGCTATTTCAAATGTTCACGGTTCTGTAAAGAAAGTTATTGAACTTACAAAGCTTATGGGTTATTTCCCTATTGCTAACAGTGTTGAAGAAGCACTTTTAATGATTAAAGACTAAATAAAGGGGATGACCTATGGATACTTTTAAAGAATTACGCTCAGACGACAATGATCCATTGTTTGACAAAACTAATATGCTTAAAAAAGAATTTCCGTCGGATTTCCGTCAGATAAGATACTTTACACTTCTTATCGTACAGTCTGCTCCGACAGAAATTAAAGAGTTAAACCTTCTCGAGCAGCAGATTTCAGAAGTTATCAAAAATGCCGTTAAGCACGGTAACAACTGTGATGTAAACAAAAAGGTAACAGTATGGTATTCATTCAGCCCTACTCACGCACACATCATCGTAGAAGACGAAGGTGAAGGTTTTAAAGACTTAGACAAATGGAATGAATTTAATAAAAACCGTATCGAAGCACTTCATAAACAGAATTATGAAATGCTTTCTAACTACGTTTCATTCAGAACTAAACAGAGTGATGATCAGGACGGCGGTAACGCATTGTTCGCAGCTCTTGAATACTGGGACGGTGGCTTTGTATACAACGGAAAGAAAAACGGAGTTGCAATGCTTAAACGTTTCCAGCAGAAGCATCACTAATAACTTCCTTTTTACGATTAACCGTCTGTCTTGCTACAGACGGTTTTTTTTATTATAGTCAAGGAATGATAGAAATAATCAAGACATTTTTTATCGGAATCTTTGTCGGAATGGCAAATGTAATTCCGGGTGTATCAGGCGGAACTTTAGTAGTTGTCTTTAATATCTATGACAAGTTTGTAAATGCAATTACGTTCAACATTAAAAAGCTTTTGAAAAACTGGAAATTTGTTGTTCCGATTCTTACGGGAATGCTGCTCGGGATTTTGCTTTTTAGTAAACTGATTACGATTTTATACAGAAACTGTCCGGACCAGACTAATTTCTTTTTTACAGGACTTCTTATCGGAAGCATTCCGCTTCTTGTAAAATATTCATTCAACAAAAACAGCGGAGAAACGAAATCCAGCACTGCAAAAAATACAGGCATCATTTTGTGCGCTCTTACAGGGCTTGTTCTCATAATTGTCTTTTCGGTTCTCCAGTCACGCTACGGAACAGCAGAAAAAACAATTTCAACTCTTCCACAATGGACAGTTCCGCTTGCTGTTAAAATCTTTCTGGGCGGAATTTTAGGAGCAGTTGCAATGATAATTCCAGGAATAAGCGGCTCTCTAATAATGCTCATTCTCGGAATCTATCCGATTATCATGAGTTCGATTCCTGCAATGTTTGTAAAGGATACAGCGCTCCAGGCTTTGTTCCTTCTTTTGCCTAACGGAGTCGGAGTTTTAATCGGACTTCTTGCGGGAGCTAAATTAATAAGCATTCTTTTAAAGAAAGTTCCAAACCAGACATATGCAGTAATTTTAGGGCTTATAGTCGGTTCAATTTATACAATGTGGCCGCGTGTAACCAATTTGACAGCATCAAAAATTGTTTCATATGTTTTGTGCCTCATATTTGGAATTGCGCTTTCATACTTGAGTACGAAATTTTCAGGTGACGAAAAAAGCTCTTCATAAAAGAGCTTTCTGTTAAATAAAGTGTTTCTTTAAATACAGGCGCGAACTTGACAAGTGCATTTTTATTTATTATTTTTATTTAGGTATTTTTTTTGGGGGTGCACCGGTTTCGACGATTTAGATAATGCTTTTACTGCAGGTAGGATTCATTGCCTGTTCCTTAAACAGACGAAAACAATTAACTGGCGAATCTAATTCACAGTTTGCTCTCGCTGCGTAAGCGAAGCACGGTAATCTGACTGCACGGTCTTGAGCCGTTAGAATTACTGTCACCAAACCAAGGCTTGCTGCATATTGTGTCTGATCTTTATGCGGGACTTTTAATCAGAATACGGAGACGACGCTTGTGGTGCTGCTACCGTTTCCCGACAACCACCTCGCACCGATAAACCTGTAGACGTAACTGTGTTGCTTTTTCGGACGGGGGTTCAATTCCCCCCATCTCCATAAACAATGTAAATTGGGTTTCTAGTCCCGTCGGACTTGTCCATTGCTTGTCGAGTTTTCGCTTTGCGCAAACTCTCATACACTTCTATACCAGTGCAATGTAAATTGGGTCTTAGAACATGATGGCAAAAAAAAACCGCGGAATGAACCGCGGTTTGCATTTTCAATTAATTTCCTTTTTTAAGAAAGGCATCCTTAAAGCCGAATGACTTAAACCTCTGTAATACAGCTCCGTACTCGTCCATAGAAAGAGGTCCTACACTTACGTAGTTTTTACCGTTTTTCTTTTGGACAACCAGAGGATATTTTTTACCGTACTTATTTACTGTATCCCTTAAGTTTTCTTCCTTGCTGTATACTGCAATCTGAATATAGTATTTGCCTTTTTCAAATTCTGTTGTTTCAACAGGAGCAGGAATTTCTGCTGCAACCTCTTCTACTTCCTGAACTTCTTCTGTAACTGTTTCTTCAACAGCTTCTGTAATTTCTTCTGCTTCAACAGTTTCTTCAATTTCTACAGCTTCTGATTCTGGTGGATTTTCTTCTGACGGAACTAAAACAATAGACTCAAAGTCTTCTGTTTCTTCTTCCTCTGTTTCTGCAACTTCGTCAGCTTCTTCTATTTCTTCTGTTTCTGCTTCTACAATTTCTTCAGGTGGAAGCTCATCTTCTTCTACACCTTCTTCTTCTGGAGCAACATAGTCGTCAACGATTACAGGCTTGTCTTCTTCTGGTAATTCTTCTTCTTCAACACCCTCTTCTTCTGGTGCTACGTAATCATCAACAATCTGCGGTTTATCTTCTTCTGGGAGTTCTTCTTCTTCAACTCCTTCTTCTTCCGGAGCTACATAATCGTCAACTATTTCTGGCTTATCTTCTTCTGGAAGTTCTTCGTCTTCTACACCTTCTTCTTCCGGCTCAACGTAGTCATCTGCAACAGCTTCTGCAACCTCTTCTACCTCTTCTTCATCTTCTGCTGCAACTTCTTCTTCGTCATCAACATAGAGGTCTTCTTCTGCAACTTCTATAGTTTCTTCCTGTTCTGTTTCTTCGCTTTCTTCGTCAATTTCTTCTTCATCTTCTACAGCAACTTCTTCTGCTTCTTCTGGTTCTTCAATCGCTTCTTCTTCAAGATCGTCTGCAACTTCTACTAATTCAATATCTTCGTTTTCTTCTTCTGCGTATTCTGCATCTTCGATTTCGTCTTCAAAATCTTCAGCTTCGTCAATATCTTCATCTTCTGCTTCAGAAATAACAGGAGCTTCTTCTGCTTCTTCTGCCTGTTCTGTTTCTTCATCTTCTTCGTATCCGGCAGGGATGTATGCGCTCGATCCAGACTGAGTAAGTACACATGTTCCGCTTGCATTTTCATCAAGCTCACCGCTACGTTTTGTAAGTTTTACGAGCATATTTGAATTTCTTTTTATCTGGAGAACATCTGCTGCTTCAGGGCTCAAAAGAACTGCAACACCTTCTGATGGATCAAGTGAACCGATTACAAGAATCTCTACATTCTGGTTGTTCGCAGGATTTGTAACGCTGATGCTGTCTCCAGGAAGATATCCTACTGTCTTTGCAAAAAGTCCGGGTGGGAAATCACCTTTTTTTGCAACAACAGCCCTTCCGTCAAGAGAAGGACTTGAAGAAGTCATTACAATTCCGAATGCAATCGTACATAATAAATAAAAGATTTTTTTCATTTTTTACCACCCTTTGTTTCTATTGCAGCCTTTATATTTGCTGCAAGTTCACTTGCAAAGAAATATAATCCGTCGTCGTCGTTTCTATATTTTTTTCCTGGAACAGCTTTTCCGCTGGCGATTTCTGAATTATCGTTCAGCTTTATTACTTTCCATTCAACTTTTTCGATATTAGAAATCACGGCCTCAGAAGGATTGTTTGAATCCGAAAGATTGTAGTAAACGGTTGCCTGAATAACCAGATCAAGATAACCTTCTACAGCAGCATCAAATGATTTCTTTATCTGCTCAGAAATATCTTCGTTTTTCTTCTGAATGATTACAGGACTGTTCGAAACTATGTATGAATTTTCATAGAAAAAGTCCATTATAGTCTGTTCAATCATGTAAGATGCATCAAAAACAACGTTTTCTGAACCATCTTTCTGTATAATCTGAAGCGAAAAAGAAGCTGAACTTGCGATTCCGCCGGCTATGAGAAGGACTAAAAACATCATTTTTTTATACATTTTCATATAAAAAACTCCAATATACATTCAATATCGGAAAATAAAAATTTTTGTTTAGCAAATGTTTTATAAAATTCAAATTGAAGAAACACGCCATCTGTGTTATTATGTAAAGAGGTGGGATAATCCGGCTTTCGGATTTTAAAAAAGATGATTAAGAAACAGGGTTCAAATTTTTACATAATAGGCGCAGGATTTGCCGGCCAGATGATAGCCGGGGACATAAAGCGCAAGAAGATTTTCGGGAAAGTCGCAGCATTTTTAGACGATGACAAAGCTCTTGTCGGAAAGGATATAGACGGAATCCCGGTTTTAGGTCCGATTGAGGACGTAGTTCACCTTTTAAAATCAACTGACTCAGACGAAGCCATAATTGCCATTCCTAGCGCAAAAGTCGAAAAAATCAAGTCAATCTATGAATCCCTCAAACAGAACGGTTTTAAGCACATAAAAATCCTTCCGAGCATAAGCCAGGTCGTAAACGGAACGGCGCATTTTGTCCAGACTCGAGAAATTGACCCGCTTGATATTCTCGGTCGTACTCCGGTAACGATTTCGCTTAAAGAAAGCCTTTCATACCTTCGCGGAAAACGTGTATTAATTACAGGCGCCGGAGGGTCAATCGGCTCAGAACTTGCAAGGCAGCTTTTAAGCGGAGGCGCCGAAAGACTTTACCTTTTCGGGCATGGGGAGAATTCAATCTATCAGATAAACAGGGAACTTCGCCTTTTACAGTCAGAAGGGGTCGGTGAAAAAGCAACGATTGTACCGATTATCGGCGACATGAAAGACCGCGAATATGTACGCTTTATCATTTCTCATACAAAGTGCGATGTAATCTTTCATTGTGCGGCCTATAAACATGTTCCGCTTATGGAAGAAAATCCCGTTGCGGTTATCGAAAATAATGTTTTTGGAACAAAAAATCTTTTAGATGCGGCAGTTGAATTTAACGTAAAAAAATTCGTGCTTATTTCTACCGACAAGGCTGTAAGTCCGGTTTCGGTTTACGGTGCGTCAAAATATCTTTGCGAAAAACTTCTGCTTGAGGCATCAGAAAAAGTTAAGGGAAAAGATTTTATGTTCGTTCGTTTCGGGAACGTTCTGGGCTCTCGCGGTTCGATTCTTCCTCTTTTTATGGAACAGATTAAAAACGGAGGACCTGTTACAGTTACAGACCCGCGTATGGAACGCTTTTTTATGACGATTCCTGAGGCGTGTTCCCTCGTTTTACAGACCGGCGGCGTCGGAAAAAACGGCTTTTCATATCTTTTAGACATGGGAGAACCGATTAAGATTAAAGATCTTGCAGAGCACATAATATCGTTCAGCGGACTTGAACCTGGAAAAGACATCGAAATTTTATATACGGGCGTCAGAAAAGGTGAAAGGCTTACAGAACCACTCTGGCTAAAAGAAGAAAATCCAGAGCCGACAGATTATCCTAAAATCCTTAAACTTCATGCTGTCCCGATTAACTTTAATCTCGACAAACTCCTGGAAGATTTAGGAAGAATCTGCATAAGCGGAAAAACAAAAGATGAAAAAGAATATAGAAACGCATCGTTACTTAGAAAAGTTTTAAAAGATGCAATCCCGGAATTAGAAAACGGTAAAGAAAAAAATTAAGATTACAGGACAAAAGTATGAAAGACAATAAAATAAAAGTTCCGTTTTCAAAACCATCGATAGACAGGCAGGAAGAAAAAGCTGTTCTTAAAGTTGTTCGTTCAGGATGGCTTACTACAGGAAACGAAACTTTTAATTTTGAAAAAGAATTTTCTGATTTTATGAACAAGGCACTTCCTTCGGACTCTAAAAATGTTGTAAGCCTTGCCGTTAACTCAAACACTTCGGGAATGATTCTTGCGCTTAACGCATGCGGAATAAAAGAAGGAACTGCTGTCATTACTACACCCTACACTTTTGTTTCTACCGCTGCGTGTGTAAAGCATGTCGGTGCCGACGTAATTTTCTGTGACATAGAAAAAGATTCTTACAACATCGATGCAGATAAAATTGAACAGATTTTAATCGAGAACGAAAAAAATAAAAAATATAATATAAAGGCAATTATTCCAGTTCACATTGCAGGAAATGTCTGCAATATGAAAAAAATAATGCAGCTTGCAGAAAAATATTCAACTAAAGAAAACAAAATTTATGTAATAGAAGATGCGGCGCATTCTTTCCCGAGCCTTACGGATATGGGTTATGCCGGAACCATCGGAGATGCAGGAGTCTTTTCTTTTTATGCAACAAAGCCTTTAACGACAGGCGAAGGCGGAATGGTATGTACAAAAGATGAATCTCTTGCAAAAACAATGCAGATAATGCGCCTTCACGGAATGGACAGAACTGCGTGGGACCGCTACACTTCTCCAAAAGCAAGCTGGCAGTATGATATCGTTGCCCCAGGCTTTAAATTTAATCTTCCCGACGTGCTTTCTGCGATAGGAAGAGTTCAGCTTAAAAAAACTGAATCAATGTATAAAAAACGAAAGCATATTACAGAAATCTACAACAAGGCATTTAAAGAACTTGATTTTGTTACTGTACCGCCCGATGGAAAAGGAAACGCATGGCATCTTTATCTTCTTCGCCTTAATCTTGATAAACTCACGATTGACCGTGATGCGTTTGCAAAAAAAATGCAGGAAAACGGAATCGGAATCTCAATGCACTTTATTCCGCTTTTTCATTTTACATACTGGAAAAACCTCGATCCGTCATTTACAAAAGAAAATTTTCCAAACGCAGAAAGTCAGTTTATAAGAACAATAACGATTCCACTCTGGCCAGACATGACAGATAAAATGGCTTATGATACAATAAAGGTTGTAACAAATATCGGTAGAGAATATCATGTGCGCTAGAAAGATAAAAGAAAAAAAGGATGTAAAAGAAACCTACTCACAGCTTGCACGCTCATATTACAGCGACCTTACTGCAAATGACATGCTTTATGCAAAAATCATCCGAAGCACAATCTCTAAAGGCACATTAAAAAGCATAAATTTAGACGAAATTCCTGAAGGATACTATTTTTTTACAGCCGCAGATTTCGGCGAACAGAATTATGTAGAAACGCTTGATATTCAGACAGAAATATTTGCTTCAAACGAAGTCTGCTATAAAGGTCAGCCGCTTGGAATCATTGCTGGTCCTGATGTTAAAGAATTAAAAAGACTTTTGACTTTAGTAAAAGTCGACATAGAAAAAGACCCTGCAGCAAAAACTAAGGAAAAGGATTTCCCTTATGCGCAGAGATTTATCAGAACCGGTAAGGCAAAAAAGCCTGAAGAATTTCTAAAATCATTTCCTAAAAAAAACTGGGATATCAGGGGAACGTGGACTTCGGTTTTAAATGCTCCGTCGTGCAATGAACCTAACGGCGCTTATGTAACTTACGAAAAGGATGTTCTTACAATCTGCACGCCGACACAGTGGCCAAAACATCTTTATGATAATTTAAAAAGAGTTTTTAACCTTAACTCAGACAATATAAAAATAAAGAAGACAATTTCTTCAAGTCCGCACACAAATACAATATGGATTAACACTGTCCTTGCAATACAGGCATCCCTTATTGCAATTAAAACTAAAAAGCCTGTAAAACTCCAGCTTTCGCGCCATGAACACGTTGATTTCATTACGAAAAAAAGTCCGATTACGATAAAAATGCGCTCATCGGTACGAAAAGACGGAATAATCGATGCAAACCAGATTTTAATTGAACTTGACTCAGGCTACCACAACCCTTTTGCAGCAGAAATCCTTGACCGCCTTGTAATTGCTGCAAACAACATTTACTCGATAAGAAACCTTGAAATAATTGCAAAAGCGTACGAATCAAACAATCCGCCTGTTTCATTTAACATAGAATCGATTGACTCACAGGCGTTCTTTGCAATCGAAAACCAGATAGAAAAAATATGTCAGACGGCAGGATTTTTACCTGCAGAATTCCGTTTAAAGAATTTTGAACGCAAAATCGTAATGCCTTTTAACTTTTCAAACGAACGCTTTCGCGAAGGAATGGGAGCTCTTGAAAGGCAAAGCGATTTGAACAGAAAATTTGTTTCTTATACTCTTGAAGCCAAAGACCATAAAATTAACAGTTCAAGCATTACAAACATTCCGTCACGAGGCATAGGTATTGCATGCGGTTTTAACGGAATCGGATACTACGGAACAAATATTTTTGCATGCAACCAGAAAATGGAAGTAACACTCGAAAAAGACGGTTCCCTTACAATTCATGCCCTGCCGCCTTCTTCTTCTACCCTCGAAATATGGAAAAACACTGCAGCACAGATTCTTGAAATTGATCCAAAACAGATAAAGCTTAACAGCAAACTTGATATGAAAGATGACCAGCCGGTTCCTGAGTCGGTTTATTCTAACTTGAGCATAATGACATATCTTTTAAAAAAATGCTGTCTTGATATTCAGGCAAAGAAATTCAGAAAGCCTCTTCCAATTTCCTCGAGCAAGGGAATCACTGCAAATCAGAAAAAGCTCTGGAACAAAGAAAAATTTTCCGGTGTACCTTTTTTTACGACATCATTCGGTCTTGTAATATGCGAAATTGTTCTTGATCCGTATACATATAAGATAAACGTAAAAAATATAAATGTAATAATCAACGCGGGGAAAATCGTACTTCCGACAATTGCAAAAAACACCGTAAGACTTTCTATACAGCATACCCTTTCTGAACTTGTAGAAAACGAAATTCTTGATTATGACAAAATTAACATTACGTTCATGAACTCTGAGCGTGAATCTACTCAAATAGACGGATTAATCTCGAGAATCCTCCCTGCAGCATTTACAAGCGCACTGTCTCAGGCAATCGCACACGAAATAAATACGCTGCCGGTAAAAGCAGAAGATATCTTTAAGGAGATGGCATTAGATGAAAATACCGGTTATTCTAAATGATACTCAGACTGTTTTAGAAGCAGATCCGTCAGAAACACTTGTAAAAGTATTAAGAAATCTCGGTTACGTTTCTGTAAAGCACGGATGCAATACAGCAAGTTGCGGCGCATGTCAGGTTCTTCTTGACGGAAAAGCCGTTGCAAGCTGCCATATTCCTGTAGGAATTATAAAAGACTGCTCGATAACCACACTTGAGCATTTTTCTAAATCTGATATTTACTCAAGCATAATCAAAGGCTTTGACAGAGCCGGAATTACGCTCTGCGGTTACTGCAACGCCGGAAAAATTTTTGCCGCATACGAAGTGCTTACTACAATTGTTCAGCCTACGAGAGAAAAAATCGCGCAGATTACAAACAGGTTAAACGACTGCTGCATAGAAAAAGATACATTCATAAACGGAATCCTGTATGCATATGCAATTCATTTTGACAAGGAAAAGTTAAGAAAAAATGGCAAATGATACACACATGATTTTTACGGCAAAAAACATAAATGAAATTCTCTATCAGATAAAAACTGTAAATAACCTGCAGCTTGTCGGAGGGGCAACATATATCGGCGCACTCCCAGAAAAAAGCCTTACAATAAGAAATGTTTCTGAATTAAAATTCATCGACAAGCACGAGCGCTACATAGACTTTGGACCTGCCGTAACTTTAAACAGCATTCTTCACATGGGACCAAACTATCTCCCGTCTGTTTTATATGAAGGAACACAGTCAGTTGCAAACCATATCATACGAAACATGGCGACACTCGGCGGAAACATAATGGCAAAAGATCCGCGTCTTTCTCTTGTTGCGCCTTTAATTGCATTAAACACTACACTTAAATTTAAAACACCAAAGAGCTTTGAAATTATTCCATATGCAAAATTTACAGAAATTCCGCCGGAATCACTTCTTTCAGGAATTCGTGTCCCGCTTGAAGACTGGAACGTTGCAATATTTAAAAGACTCGGTCCCTCATATAAAATTTCATCAAACTCGTGCTCGTTCTGCTTTCTTGCAGACACAGAAAAAAATGTTCTTGTAACACTTCGTCTGTGCTTTTCCGGTCCTTTTATTTTTCAGAGTCAGACACTTGAAACAAAGTACCTTGGAATAAGGCTTCCGATGAGTAAAAATGCAATCGAAGAATTTATCGAAATTGCTAAAAAAGAATTTGATGAATGTGCAAAAGATAAAGTTTATGACCCGATGTTAAAGCAGCAGTTTTTAAATCTTATAGCCTACTCGCTTCACGAATTGACATAATGCATCAATCATACGCTCCCGGCGAAGTTCCGC
>JAEEGL015208394.1_pt1 | contig 24604 bp, 27 predicted proteins | sample 9134231 | NCBI WGS metagenome assembly JAEEGL01 (sample SAMN16246548, study PRJNA631951) | gut metagenome | biome: gut microbiome; feature: rumen; material: fiber-attached | host: Bos | place: Iran: Karaj | collected 2018-10
AGGAAACTGCGTCATCCCAGTCGTTCAAAAAAGCTCAAGGATTTTCTCAACTGATAAAAAAACCGGTAAGGCGAGTCGCCTTACCGGTTTTTTTATGTCTTTATTCTGCGAGTATCTTTTTGAGTCTTGCGAATCTGGGAAGACCGTTTTCGCGCGGATATTCGTTGTCGCCGGCGATGAGGGGAAGGGCATAATCGCGGAATGCATCCGAAATGGACGTGCCTTCTATCCATTCGACGGGGAATTTATGTTCGGCGTTCGCGACGTCCTTGAGATCGACATAAACGATCTCGGTCTTATATTCGTTTCCTTTCAGCCTGCGTACGGCGGTCATTTTCCCGTTCATGCCGCCGACTGCCGCCTCTACCGCTTTCTTTCCGAGTTCAAAGGCCTCGTCAATGTCGCATTTTGACGCGCAGTGGGCGCCGCAGCGCTGCAGAAGCGAAAACTCGATTGCCCTGGTCTTGCATTTGAGCTTTGCGGAGATCTCTGACGCAAGATAGGCGGCGGCACCTCCCATCTGCTTGTGGCCGAAGGCGTCGGACGCGATCTTAGAGGCGTATTCTGCGATAAAGATGTTGTTTTTGTCGTGTATGCCTTCAGAGATGACGGCGATACAGTTGTTTGCGCGTTCATATACGGCTTTTACGTCGGCTATGAACTTTTCAACGTCAAAGTCGACTTCGGGCATATATATCAGATCGGGGCCGCATCCGATGATGGACGGCAGGGAAGCGGCAGCGGTCAGCCAGCCCGCGTTTCTGCCCATGCATTCTATGATCGTGACGGCTCCGGTGTCGTACACTCTGGCGTCCTGGTATATCTCGGCGCATGAGGTCGCGATATATTTTGCGGCGCTGCCGTATCCGGGGCAGTGGTCTGTACCGTAAAGGTCGTTGTCTATGGTTTTGGGGACGCCCATTACGCGGCATTCATAATCGACGTGCTGCATATAATCGGAGATCTTCTGACAGGTGTCCATTGAGTCGTTGCCGCCGTTATAGAAGAAATAGCGGACGTCGTATTTTTTGAATATCTCGAGGATACGCTTATAATCCGTGTCGTCCTTTTTCCAGTCCGCAAGCTTGTACCTGCACGAGCCCAGGACGGAGGAGGGGGTGTTTTTGAGATAATTCAGTTCGGAAAGTTCTTCTCGGCCGATGTCGTAAAGACGGTCACCGAGAACGCCCTTGATGCCGTGCGCCGCGCCCAGGACTCTTGTTATGCATCCGCTTTCGAGAGCCGCCGTGAACACGCCGCAGGCGCTTGAGTTGATGACCGACGTAGGACCGCCTGACTGACCGAAAATACATGCGCCTTTCAATTGCATAATATTACCTCCCAGCAATTTGGTTCTGATTAAAGGGTATCACCTTTGCTCACAAAAAGCAATTGTAATTGATTTATTAAAAGGCGCGTGTTAAAATCATATCAGATCATCCGATCAAAATAACGGAGGGGATTCATTATGCCTTTAGTATCTACAAGAGAAATGTTTGACAGGGCTTACCGCGAAGGGTTCGCAATCGGCGCGTTCAACGTGAACAACATGGAGATCGTTCAGGGCATCTGCGCCGCGGCACAGCAGGAAAATTCTCCCATAATACTTCAGGTATCCGCAGGAGCGAGAAAATATGCCGGACACCAGTATCTTGTAAAGCTGGTCGAGGCCGCCATCCTTGAGAGCGGAGTCACGGTCGCTCTTCACCTTGATCACGGCGAAAATTTCGACATCTGCAAATCTTGCGTCGACGGCGGCTTTACCTCGGTGATGATCGACGGCTCAAAGTATTCATTTGAAAAAAACGTCGAGCTCACGAAGAAGGTAGTAGAGTACGCTCATGCCCACGGAGTCGTGGTCGAGGGAGAACTCGGAAAGCTTTCGGGCATAGAGGACAACGTCAACGTCAGCGAAGAAGACGCTCAGTTCACCAATCCCGCCGAGGTCGAGGAGTTCGTCAGCAGGACCGGCGTCGATTCTCTCGCTATCGCCATCGGAACCAGCCACGGCGCGTATAAGTTCAAGCCCGGCCAGAAGCCCAGACTTCGTTTCGATATCCTTGAAGAGATATCCAGAAGGATCCCGGGATTCCCGATAGTGCTTCACGGAAGCTCGTCGGTGCCTCAGGAATACGTCCAAATGGTCAATCAATACGGCGGAGCGATGCCCGACGCGATAGGCATACCCGAGGAAATGCTCGCCCAGGCCGCGAAAATGGCCGTTTGCAAGATCAACATCGACTCCGACCTGCGCCTTGCGATGACTGCCTGCGTCAGAAAATATCTTTATGAGCATCCCGCGGACTTTGATCCGAGAAAGTACCTCGGAGCGGGAAGAGATGCGATCACGGCGATAGTTGCCCACAAGATACGCGACGTTCTCGGCTCCAGCGGAAAAGCATAAAGAAATATTTGGCTTAAATAGCATTTTTACAATATAATAAACCGCCTCCTTCCGGAAACAATAACGTGAGTCCGGAAGGAGGTTTTATTTTGAAAAAAGCGATGCTCATCATAATCGCGGCGCTGATTTTCGTTTTGCCGGCGTACGCCCTTTCTCCCGGAGACGACGTTTACGCGGGGGGCCGCGCACTGGGCATAGAGATCGTTTCAAAACATCCGGTGGTCATATCCGTTGCGGACGCAAGCGTGGCAAAAGACTGCGGAGTTGCGGCAGGCGACGCCATATTGCAGATCAACGAAAAGGTCGTCGAAGAACCAGACGATATCTCGGATGCACTTGACAATGCGAAGCCCGGAGACGCAATAGCGATAAAAGTAAAACGTGGAAGCGTCGAAAAAACGTTGACCGGGACGATCGGAGACGGATGGAACGGAACCATCGGCGTGTCCGTAAGGATGGATATCTCGGGAATAGGAACGCTGACGTTGGTGGAAATGGACGGATCGTTCGTTTCGCTTGGTCACGGGATATGTGATCCGGAGACCGGCGAACTTGCGGAAGTATATGAAGGCACGGTTCACTCTGCTTATATCGCAGGCGTGATCAAAGGCAAGAAAGGCGATCCCGGCAAGCTGGACGGCTTTTTCGAGATGAACGGGACAAATGGCGTAATAACCGCTAACACTTTAAGAGGGATATACGGTATTATTGACGAATATCCCTTAGAAGAGTCGAATATTGTCTCAGTGGCGTTCAAGGATGAGATCGAGCTGGGACCTGCGATCATCAGATGCTGCATTGACGGAGAAGAAGTAAAAGATTATCAGTGCAGGATAATAAAACTGTTCAACGACGGATCCAACAAAGACTTTACGTTAAAGGTGACCGACAAGGAGCTTCTGTCGGCGACAGGCGGTATAGTGCAGGGGATGTCGGGCAGCCCGGTGATCCAAAACGGCAAGCTGGTAGGTGCGGTGACTCACGTGCTCGTCAACGATCCCGTTAAAGGATACGGAATAAGCATCGAAAAAATGGCTGAATTAACGGATAAAAAATAATAGTGTAAATTATACTAAAAATGTCTTGATTTTTCTTCGAGCGTATGTTACTCTGTAATCAAAGCGCGAAATAAGCGGGAAAATTATATGAAGGGAGATCAAGATGAAAACAGAAACCAACGTTTTTATTGTCGCCGACGCCGACAGGGAATTTGCGGAAAGCATATCGGCAGCCGTGAAAAAGGCGGGAGGCATGGTAGCCGGGATAGCCTGCGACGGCGAGACCCTGTTCAAGCTGGTCCTTTCCGAAAAGCCGGACGCCGTGATATGCGATATGCTGCTGCCCGGCAGGGACGCGATCGACGTCATGAGAGACGTCAAGGGGCTGAGCGGGTCCAAATCAGGCTTTTACCTTATCACCTCGTTCATCAGCGACAAGATGATGACGGACGCCATGTCGTGCGGCGCAAAGATGGTCGTGCTGAAACCGTGCTCGCCCGAGGCGGTGGCCGAAAGGATCATGAGGTCTGAAGCTGAGGCGCACACGGCGGACATGCCCGGCGACGGCGCAGTAGGAAAGGAGCTCATGGTCACGAATATGATCCATGAGATCGGAGTGCCCGCCCATATCAAGGGATATCAGTATCTGAGAGAAGCGATCCTGATGGCGGTCGACGATATAGACGTGATAAACGCCATCACCAAGGTGCTTTATCCGTCGGTCGCCAAAACCTTCAAAACCACAAGTCCCAGGGTGGAAAGAGCCATAAGGCACGCGATTGAGGTGGCGTGGGACAGGGGAGACGTGGACATCCTGAATGGATTTTTCGGATATACCGTCTCCGTGGCAAAGGGAAAGCCGACCAACTCGGAGTTCATTTCCATGCTGGCAGACAGAGTGAGATTAAAGATAAAAGCGCAAAAGGTCTCCTGAGAAAACAGCCCGGATCACCCGGGCTGTTATTTTTTAATTATATTTTTTATAGTTTTTTTGTTGTTGATTTATTATTTTAGATGTGCTACAATTCTGTAGGTTAAGGATTTAATAATGGCTTTCAGGAGGACAAAGTGAAGATCATTGAGCCGGCGCGCGTTACGGTTTTTGCAGGGCACTACGGTTCGGGCAAAACCAATCTTTCGGTGAATTACGCGCTTGAATTGAAAAAGATAAGGCAAAACGTGATGCTTTGCGACGTCGATACAGTCAACCCCTATTTCCGAACGAAGGACAGCGAGCAGATACTCAACGAAGCAGGGATCAGGCTGGTCTCCACCATATATGCCAATACCAACCTTGACAATCCGTCTCTTGCCCCCGAAATACGCGCCGCCTTTGACTATCCCGATATGTATTCCATTTTCGACGTCGGAGGGGACGACAGCGGGGCCATCGCGCTCGGACAGTTCTCAAACGACATTTGCGCGCTCGGCTATGAGATGTTCCTCATAGTGAACCGTCACCGTCTTTTGACTCACGAACCCGAGTCTCTCGTCGAATACGTTAAAGATATAGAAGCCGCGTCCCATTTGAAATTCACAAGCATCATCAACAACCCCAACATAGGGATCGAGACCGAAAGCGACGTGCTTTCACGCTCGATGGACTATATCGGCGAAGTGTCCAGATTGACCGGACTTCCGGTCAAGTACAATACGATCCGGGAGGATCTTGTCGCGGACATGCCGGCGCCGATCCAAAATCTGTTTCCGATTCGCGTTTATAATAAGCCAAATTGGTACATTCAGGAGGTAAGCTATGGCGAAAGTTGTTTTTAAATCGGAAATGTGCAAAGGCTGCGGCCTGTGCGTAGCTTTCTGCCCCAAAGGCATCCTTGCTCAAAAGGGCGGAGAACTGAACGCGAAGGGCTATAGTCCTGCATATTGCACGGACGAGAGCAAATGTATCGGGTGCGCTATGTGCGCGACGATGTGCCCCGACTGTGTCATTGAAGTCTACAGGTAAAGGAGAAAAAACATGACAGAAAAGTCTTTGATGAAGGGTAATGAAGCCCTTGGCGAAGCCGCGATTCGTGCAGGCTGCCTTAACTTCTTCGGTTATCCCATCACTCCTCAGACTGAGCTGGCTGCCTATATGGCCAAGCGTCTTCCCAAAGAGGGCGGATGCTTCCTTCAGGCCGAGAGCGAGATCGCAGCCATCAATATGGTCTACGGCGCAGCCGCTGCCGGCGAGCGCGTTATGACCTCCAGCTCCAGCCCCGGAGTTTCCCTTAAGTGCGAAGGTATGTCCTACATTGCCGGCGCCGATCTTCCGGCTTTGATAGTCAACGTCATGAGAGCTGGCCCGGGCCTCGGCGGAATCCAGCCCGCGCAGTCCGATTATTTCTCCATGACTCACGGTCCCGGACACGGCGACTACAGACTGCTGGTATTTGCTCCCTCTTCCGTTCAGGAAGTAGTCGATACCGTTTTCACCGCTTTTGAAAAGGCCGAACAGTATCGCATGCCCTCCATGATCCTTGCCGACGGCAATCTCGGCCAGATGATGGAGCCCGTATCTTTCCCCGAAAAGGGAACCGCCAAAGTGTTTGAAAAGCCCTGGGCTACCAACAAGACCATGGGCAAGCGCCCCCGCAACATCGTCAACTCCCTGTATCTTGCTCCCGAAGAGCTGGAGCAGGTCAACTTCGCCCGCTTCAAGAGATATGAAGAGATCTGCAAGAACGAGCAGAGAGCGGAAGAGTTCATGAGCGATGACGCCGACGTAGTGGTCGTCGCTTTCGGCACCGCCGCCCGTATCGCCAAGAACGCCATCCGCGCCGCCCGCGCCAAGGGCATCAAGGCCGGCCTTATCCGTCCCATCACCCTGTGGCCGTTCCCCGTGGACGTTCTTAAGAACAAGGCCAAGACCACGAAAGCGTTTGTCTGCCCCGAGCTGAACATGGGCCAGATGATCAACGACGTCAAGCTGGCTATCGAGTGCAGCCGCCCCGTTTACGGCATCAACCGTACCGGCGGTATGATCTTCACCCCCAACGAGATCCTTGAAGCCATTGAAAAAGCGGCAGGAGGTGCCAAATAATGGAAAAAGTATTCGGAAGACCCAATGCACTTCTTGATGTGAGCACCAGCTATTGCCCCGGATGTCCTCACGGCATCATTCACAGACTTATTGCCGAAGTGCTTGATGAAATGGAACTGGCCGATAAGACCGTCGGCGTTTGCCCGGTCGGATGCTCGGTCACTGCTTACAACTATTTTAACTGCGATATGATCGAGGCTGCCCACGGCAGAGCCCCCGCTGTTGCTACCGGCGTTAAAAGAGCCCTCAGAGGCGACGTCAACGTGTTCGTGTATCAGGGCGACGGCGACCTTGCCGCTATCGGTACCGCTGAGACCATTCACATCGCCAGCCGCGGTGAAAACATCACCACCATCTTTGTCAACAACGCCATTTACGGAATGACCGGCGGCCAGATGGCCCCCACCACTCTTCCCGGAATGGTTACCCAGACCACTCCTTACGGCCGTGACGTTCACGTCAACGGATATCCCGTAAAGGTCTGCGAGCTCCTCAAGGAGACCTCCGGCGCGGCTTACGTCGTTCGTGTCGCCGTAGACACCGTTCCTCACGTCAGAGAGGCCAAGAAGGCTATCCGCAAGGCTTTCGAAGTTCAGCAGGCCGGCCTCGGCTATGCGTTCGTCGAAGTCATTTCCGCATGCCCGACCAACTGGGGCCTTGATCCTGTCGCCGCTCTCAAATGGGCCGGTGAAAACATGATCCCGTATTATCCTCTGGGCGTCTACAAAGATATCACTGCTAAAGGAGAATAAGCGATGAATCAAACTATTATTCTTGCCGGATTCGGCGGGCAGGGCATCCTTTTCGCGGGTAAATTCCTGGCTTATGCCGGACTTATGCAGGATAAGGAGATCGCCTGGCTGCCTTCCTATGGCCCTGAAATGCGCGGCGGTACCTGCAACTGCCATGTCACCATAAGCGACGAGCCCGTCGGCTCTCCCATAATCATCGACTGCACCACCCTTATCGCCATGAACTCTCCTTCTTTCGACAAGTTTGAAAACAGCGTTCTGCCCGGCGGAATGATCTTCTGCGACAGCTCTCTGATTTCCAAAAAGACCGAAAGAACCGACGTCAAGGCTTTCTATATCCCTGCTACCACCATGGCCACCGAGCATGATCTTCCCGGCCTTGCCAACATGATCATCGTCGGAAAGCTCATCAAAGAGACCGGCCTTGTGCCCTTTGAACTCATCGAAGCTTCGCTGCACAAAGTCATCTCCGCGAGAAAAGCAAACCTGTTCGATAAGAACCTCCAGGCCATCAAGCTCGGATACGAATTCTGATCCGAAAATCCAACTTTTCCGCCCCCCGAAAACGGGGGGCGGAGTTTTTTACACCAAAAAAACATGTGATTTCTTTGATTTTACTTGAAATTATTTAAAAAATATATATAATAGAACATAGAGATGCTATATTTTGGGGGAAGAGCATGTATAAGATCGGAGATAAGGTTGCGCATCCGATCCACGGAGCAGGTCTTATCGAAGAAATCGTTGAAAGAGAAGTAAACGGTCATGTGAACGAATACTTCGTAATGAAGATAGCGTTCAATTCGATGACTGTTCTTGTTCCATGTTCCAATACCGAGGGCGTCGGGCTTCGTCCGATCGTCTCCGCCGACAAAGCGGATAAAGTGCTGAAAGCCATCCCGGATCTTGAGATAGAGATTTGCGACAACTGGAACCGAAGATACCGTGAATACGTCGCAGGGATAAAAAGCGGTGATCTGATGCAGGTCTCGGCCGTGCTCAAAAGTCTGCTCAAACGAAACAAGGAAAAGGAGAAGGGCTTGTCTACCGGCGAAAGGAAGCTTCTTTCCTCGGCAAAGCAGATCGTCGTATCCGAGATCATGATGGCCAAAAACATTACATATGAGGAAGCGGACAAAGAGGTCATGACCGTGTTCGAATCCTGCGGAGTGATTTGATTGTTGGGCGAACGAGTGGTTCGCCCAAGTGTTTTATGGAGAGATTATGTTCAATATCAGTAAAAAAAGCGGCCGTGTGACGGCCGTTATCGTTGCCGGAGGCAGCTCGGTCCGTTTCGGCTCCGACAAGCTTACGGAAAAAATCTGCGGCAAGCCGGTGCTGATCCGTTCGCTGGAGGCGTTTGACAAATGCTCCGACGTGAGCGATATAGTCCTTGTGGCCCGAAAGGATAAGCTTGAATATTACCGCGCCCTCATTTTTGAGTATGGGATAAAAAAAGACGTCATAACGGTCCCCGGCGGCGAAAGCAGGCTTGAAAGCGTCATGGCGGGGCTTGACGCACTGCCTGCAAGGACAGAGTATGTTGCCATACACGACGCCGCAAGACCCTTGGTGACTCCCGAGACCATATCGCGCGTATGTCTTGCGGCAAAAAGATATAAAGCCGCGGTGCCGTGCTCGGTCATCACCGGGACGGTAAAACAGAAACAGAACGACAAATATCAAACGATAGACCGCGACAGCCTTCTCGTTGCCGAGACGCCTCAGGTGTTCCAGAAGGATATAATCAAGGCGGCGCTGCATAAAGTGCGCGATAAAGGAGCGGCCATAACAGATGACAGCATGGCGGTCGAGCTTTTGGGCATACAGCCGTCGTATATCATCAACAAGACCTGCAATTTGAAAATAACCGAAAAGCAGGATATAGTTATCGCAAACGCGATCTGGAGGGAGTACCGCGATGAGGATAGGTAACGGATACGACGCACACCGCTTCTGCGAGGGTCGGCCGCTCATAATGGGAGGAGTCGAGATCCCGTTCGAGCTCGGCCTTGAGGGACACAGTGACGCGGACGTTCTGCTCCACGCCATAAGCGACGCGCTTCTCGGCGCAGCCGCCATGGGCGATATAGGGCTTTTTTTCCCCGACACCGACGAGCGGTTCAAGGATATTTCGAGTCTTTATATTTTGCAGACGGTCAACGATCTGATAAAGAGTCGGGGATTCAGGATAGTCAATATCGATTCCACCGTAATAGCGCAAATGCCCAGGTTCCGCCCGTACGTGGATCAAATGAGGCAGAATATAGCGTCGTGTCTTTCGATCCCCGCAGACAGCGTTTCGGTGAAGGCTACCACCGAGGAGCACATGGGATATACGGGAAGGATGGAGGGCATAAAGGCGATAGCGACCGTATTGATCGAAAACAAAGGACCGAGCCTTTTGTAACATCGGGCATGCCTGCTCATAACATGTCAATGGGAGTGATATGTTATGAGCAGTTTTTTTGTTTACAGGTCGGTCACGTACGCCCAGAAGGCCGGGACGATCCTGCGTGCAAACGGGATCGCTTCGCACGTTTTGAAGGCACCTTCGGGGCTCGGGGGCTCCTGCGCCTACGCATTGAGAGTTAATAAATCCGCCTCGGAGCGGGCGTACACCGTTCTTGAACGCGCAGGCGTTCGGCCCGAGCGCGTGCTTGATGAAAAATGATATATTTTGACAACGCCGCGACCTGTCTGATAAAGCCGCAGTGCGTCGCCGCGGCCATGAATGAAGCGCTTTGCTTTTGGGGAAATCCCGGAAGATCGGGGCACGGGCCGTCTTTGAGATGCGCCGCGGGCATATACGAATGCCGCGAAAAGGTATGTGCCTTTTTTGATTACGACAGGCCGGAAAACGTGATCTTCACCTCCGGCGCTACGGAATCTCTCAATATCGCCGTAAGAAGCTGTCTCAAACAGGGTTCGGAAGCGCTGATTTCTGGTTATGAACACAACGCCGTGACCCGGCCTCTTCAGGCGATCGGCTGCTCCGTACGCGTCGTCGGCTATCCTCCGTTCGACGCAGAGGCTGCGATCGAGGGGTTCAAAATGCATTTTGCGCGGAAAAAGCCCGATTGTGTCATAATAAATCACGTCTCGAACGTTTTCGGCTTTTGCTTTCCGGCGCTCGCCGTTTCCAGGATGTGTGCCGATGCGGGCGTGCCGCTGGTGCTCGACGCGTCACAATCTGCCGGCAACATACCGATCAGCATAAAAAGTTTCAAAAGGCTGGATTATTTATGCGCCGCGGGGCACAAATCTCTTATGGGTCCTCCGGGAACGGGCATACTTATCTGCTGCTCGGACGTAAAACCGATGCCGCTCAAGCAGGGGGGAACGGGCAGTTCATCCGACGGCCCGCAGCCCGACTTTTTGCCCGACGCCCTTGAAAGCGGAACGCCTAATTATGTCGGCATTGCCGGACTGTCCGCCGCTCTTTCATATATTTCCGAGCGCATGCCGGACTATTGCGCCGCCCATAAAAAGCGTCTTGTCAAGCGTATCGCAGAGGGGCTTTCGTGCGTAAAGGGTGCCGAAGTCTTCACGGGTCCGGATCAGCTTGGAGTGCTTTCGTTCAGAGGCAGAAAGAACTCCGAGGAGATCTGCAGCGCACTCTCTGAAAGAGGGATCTGCGCAAGAGGCGGGCTTCATTGCTCGCCGCTTGCACATCAGACAGCCGGCACTTTTTGCGGCGGCACAGCAAGACTCAGCTTTTCACCTTTCAACACGATCAAAGAGGCCGATTATTTTCTAAAAACAGTTGAAAAGATATTATAATATTGTTACAATATAGTATGTATAAAAAGGATATTTTTCTGATAAAGGAACGTGTATGAGCGCGATATTGAACTTTTTGGGAAGCTTTTTGAGAATCGTTACGTGGAAAGATATCGTAGACGTGCTTATAATAGCATGGCTTTTATACCGTTTTCTCAAAATCATCCGAGGCACAAACGTCGTGCGTCTGCTGCGCGGTATTGCGATCCTGCTGGTGATGACCGCGCTTTCCGGTCTTCTCGGCCTCAGGATCATCAATTACATACTCGTCCATACCGTTCAGCTCGGACTCATAGCGCTGGTCATCATATTTCAGCCTGAACTCAGAAAATTCCTTGAAAAGTTCGGCAAGAACAGATTCCAGATATTCAAGAGCGGCGAAGAGGCGAGGCAGCAGAGCGACCTTGCCATCCTCCAGACTGTCGAGGCGGTCAAGGATATGTCCCTTTCAAAGACCGGCGCTCTGATAGTGTATCAAAGGAACGACGATCTCAGCGAGATAACCCGGACAGGCACCACGCTCAACGCTTCGGTCTCTTCCGAGCTCATTAAGAATATCTTTTATCCCAAGGCCCCGCTGCATGACGGCGCCGTGATAATCAGCGACTGGGAGATCAAATCCGCCGGATGTCTGCTCCCGCTTTCATCGAATCCCGATATTAGCCGCGACCTCGGCACCAGACACCGCGCGGCCATAGGCATAAGCGAGCTTTACGACTGCCTGTGCGTCGTGGTCTCCGAGGAAACCGGAACGATCTCGCTGGCGGTAAACGGCATAATCAAGAGGCATCTTGCTCCCGAAACGCTCGAACGTCTGCTTTTCAACGAGCTCGTCCCTCAGAACGAGTCGCAGCCCAAGCAGTTCAGTTTCCTTGAGAAGATAAGGAGGAAATCATGAAAAAACTGAGAGCCTTCTTTTCCAAGGATATTTTTCTGAGGATATTTGCGGTCTTGATCGCCATAGTCATTTGGTTTTACGTCATTTCCGAGGTCAACCCTCAAACCACAGCGACGTTTACCAGAGTTCCAGTCAATATCGAAGGAGCGTATCTTTTGAACGACAGGGGACTTACCATAGTCGACGGTGTCCATAGCTATGTGACCGTGCGTGTGGAGGGCCCCGTAAGGACGATCGCCCAACTCAACGCAGATCAGATAGAGGCATCGGTGTCAGCGTCAAGACTTGCCTCCATAACGTCGGCGGGCACGTACAGCTTAAGGTATGACGTTTCAATCGACGTTGAAAATGCTACCGTGACTTCAAGGACTCCGTATACCGTCGATATAGTGGTCGAAAAGGTTGAAAATCGCGCCGTTCCGGCACAGGTAGAGTTCACCGGGACCCTTCCGGATGGATACAGCATCAAAAAATACGACGTGTCTCCCAGTTCCATCACCGTGTCGGGAGCGAGCAGCGCCGTGGATAAAATAGATCACGCGGTGGTACAGTTCGATCTTTCCTCGATAAGATCATCGACCGAATCGGTTTTGACCTATACTTTTGTCGATGCCGCGGGCAAGGCGGTAAATATCGACGATGTCCGTTATGACACGGCGACGGTCAAGCTGGATCTTGACGTCATCCTTACCGCAGAGGTGCCCTTCACGGTCACCGTGATCCCTTCGGAGAACATATCCAAGGATATGGTGCAGTATGAGCTAAGCACGGGATCTGTTGTGATATACGGCGAGCCTTCGGACGTGGAGCCCATAAACTTCATAGACCTTGGTATGGTCAACGTAGACACGCTCGTTTCTCAAGATATTTCTGAGGTAACTCTCCCCGTAATCCTTCCCAACGGACTTTACTGCGACGATTATCCATCATCAGTTACGGTGAAGGTGTCCTATCCCGGCCTTACGGTCAAGGAGATAAGGATACCGAACGAATACTTCGCCGATATCTCCGGGTATGAGTATGCCGACAGCTACATCGTCGTCAAGGTGATTGGCGGCTCGTCGGTTTCCGAGCTTACGGCGTCCGATTTTACCGTGATCCCTGTGATTGAGTCCGATATCGATCATGCCCAGAAGGTCCCTGCTTTGGTAACGGTAAAGAGGACGGGCGTGAGCGTGATGGGCAAATATTTCGTGAATATAGTTCCGCTTAACGAATAAACGGGATTGGACAGATAGATGAGTATTATTATTTCCGACATCAAGACTCCGCTCGAGGCGGACGACCAGCAGGCCATAGAGATCGCCCTGAAAAAGGCCAATCTTTACGGCGCGCCGGCGTCCGTCTGTCGGCGTTCCATAGATCTAAGGCACGGTCAGATATCTCGCGTTTTTTCGGTGGAGATATATTCCACCGCGCTTGAGAAAAAGTACAGAGACGGAAAGCTTCCGGCAGGGTGGAGGATACATACCGCTGTGACCCCTCCTATACCGCAGGGACACGAGACCCTGCGATACAGTCCGGTGGTCATAGGGGCGGGCCCTGCGGGACTTTTCTGCGCTCTTATACTTGCCGAAAACGGTTATTCTCCGATAATCCTCGAAAGAGGAGCGTCTATCGATGAGCGCGATAAAAAGGTCGAAGCTTTTTTCAACTACGGCGTCCTTGACAGCGAGACCAATATCCAGTTCGGCGAAGGCGGGGCCGGCGCGTATTCTGACGGCAAGATCAATTCAAGGATATCCAATCCCGACGTTGAGCTCGTGCTGGATATTTTTGAAAAGCACGGTGTCGAGTCTACAGAGCTTCAGCAGGCGAGACCGCACATAGGGACCGACGTTTTGAAATCGGTCGTAAAGAGCATAAGAGAAAGAATAGAATCTGTCGGCGGCACTATATACTTCAATACTCCTGCGCGGGGCTTCATCTCTGAAAACGGGAGGATAAAAGCGGTCAAGACCGATCAGGGCCCGATACCGTGCGACGTATGCATCATGGCCACCGGTCACAGCGCCCGTGACATGTACGAGACCCTTTATGCACAGGGCATACAGATGGAAGCAAAGCCGTTTTCCGTCGGCTTGAGAATAGAGCATCTGCAGCAGGATATCGACAGGGCGATGTACGGCAATATGGCGGGAGATCCGTTTTTGCCTCCGGGCGAATATCTGCTTTCAGACACCAAGGGCATCAGGGGCTGCTATTCGTTCTGCATGTGTCCGGGCGGAGAAGTGGTGTGCGGAGCAAGCGAGAGCGGAGGCGCTGTGTCTAACGGCATGAGTTATCACGCGCGTTCGGGGATGAACGCCAACGCCGCTATATGCGTTTCGGTGACGCCAGACGATTTTACCGGCGTTCTTGGCGGAATGGAGCTTCAAAGACGACTTGAACGCGCGGCGTTTACTGCCGCAGGCTCGGATTACAGGCTGCCCGTCCAAAAGTACGGGGATTTTGAAAAAGGCACGGTCTCGTCGAGCTTCACCAAGGTCATCCCGTCGTGCAGACGCGGATGGGAAGCATGCGACCTCAACAAGCTTCTTCCGGAATACGTCTCATCGCGCATCAAGCAGAGCATGGGCGTGTTTTCCGAACGTCTTTCCGGATATAACGATCCTCAGGCGGTGCTTTCGGGAATAGAAACGCGTACGTCCGCACCGGTGAGGATACTTAGAGACGAAAATACTCTTGAATCATTGTCACTGCAGGGCTTGATGCCGTGCGGCGAAGGCGCGGGATACGCGGGCGGGATCATGAGTGCCGCCTGCGACGGCATCAAATGCGCCAGATTGATCCTTGAAAGATACAAACCGATGATCGTGGGATGATTATAGGGAGGTTATGAAATGCTGAAAAGCATGACGGGGTTCGGACAGAACAAATCTGTTTTCGGATCGCGCGAGATAACGGTGGAGATCAAGAGCGTGAATTCGCGTTACCTTGATCTCAATGTCAAAGTGCCGAAGATGTTCAGCTTCCTTGAAGAGAACGTAAAAAAAGAAGTCATGAAGGTCATAAGCCGCGGCAAGGTGGAGGTCTACGTGTCGATCGCGGACAAGGGCGACGACGCGGTAACGGTAACTCCGAATTATCTGGTTATAAACGGATACCTTGAGGCACTGCGCGAGCTGAAGCAGGGCGCCTTTGCGGTAGAGCAGCTGGCCGATTACTCGCTCGTGGACGTTTTGAAACTCCCTGAAACGGTAACGATATCCAAAGAGGTCGCAGACCCGGATGAGATTGTAAAAGAAGTTAACGAGTCTCTTCAAAGCGCTCTTTCGGATTTTTCCGCCATGCGCAGGGTCGAGGGAGAGCGCCTGTGCGCCGATCTTTGCAAAAGAGGCAGGACCATCGGTAAGATGGTGGACTTTGTGGAAAAACGTTCTCCCGATACGGTCTCGGAATACCGTGAAAAGCTCAAGGCGCGCATGGAAGAGCTTCTGGGCAAGGGTGAATACACCGATCAAAGGATACTCGCGGAAGCCGCCGTCATGGCGGACAAGGTGTCGGTCACCGAAGAGATAGTCCGTCTGCGCAGTCATCTGATACAGCTCGAAAAACTGCTGAACGCGAACGAGCCCAACGGAAGAAAGCTCGATTTTCTCATCCAGGAGATCAACAGAGAGACCAATACCATCGGCTCAAAAGCCAACGATTACGAGATCGCAAAAACGGTCGTTGAAATGAAATCCGAGATCGAAAAGATCCGCGAACAGATACAGAATCTGGAGTGAAAAAATGAAACTTATCAACATAGGCTTCGGAAATATGGTTTCAGCCAACCGTATAGTGACCATAGTCAGCCCGGAATCGGCCCCGATAAAAAGAATAATAACCAAGGCCAGAGACAACGACATGCTCATCGACGCCACATACGGCAGACGCAGCAGAGCCGTTATAGTGACCGATTCAGATCACGTCATCCTTTCTCCGCTGCAGCCGGAAACGGTCGCCAACCGTCTGTCCTCCGAGTATGAGGGCGATGAGGAGGACGAAGATGACTGAGGGTACTTTGTACGTAGTCACCGGCCCGTCCGGAGTGGGCAAGGGCACGGTCCTTCGCGAGGTGAAAAAGAAAGCCGATTTCACGTATTCTGTTTCGGCCACGACCCGTCCTCCCAGAGAGGGAGAGCAAGACGGCAGAGAATATTACTTTTTGACCAAAAAACAGTTTGAAAGAAAGATAAAGGCCGGTCTCTTTCTTGAATACGCAAGTTACGTCGGTAATTACTACGGCACACCGCTTGAGCCTGTCGAAAAGACTCTCGCGAACGGCGAAGACGTCCTTTTGGAGATCGAGGTACAGGGCGCTTTGCAGGTGAAGGAAAAAAAGCCGGACGCCGTTCTGATATTCATCGCGCCGCCTTCTCTGGAAGAGCTCAGGAGCAGGCTTCTCGGAAGAGGCAGCGAAAGCGAAGAGGTAATAGAAAAGAGGCTGCTCCAGGCCAGGCAGGAGCTCGGCAAAGCGAGCGAGTTTTCATACATCGTCGTCAACGACGTCGTGGAGACCGCGGCCGACGATATATGCGCCATTTTCAGAGCGCAGAAATGCAGATACGATAAAAACCGGGATCTTCCCGTTTTGAAAGGTGATAACAATGCTTAATCCTTCGATGAATCAGCTTTTGAGCAAGGTCAGCAACAGATATCTTCTCGTTAATTTTACGGCTCGCAGAGCCAGAGATATCGCGCTCAATGCCCAGGAAAACGGCAAAAAGCTCATGGAGAAGCCGGTCAAGCTCGCGCTGGACGATATTATGAACGATAAGATCCAGCTCATCGATCCCAAACCGGAAGAATCGGAGAAAGACGGGGAGTAAGGTGTCCGAGGACCGCAGAGTTGTTCGCGTCGCGGTCGAAAAAGTTGATATCGCGGCGGATAGATTCTACGATTATTATGCGGTGGGCGACGATCTTGTCGGCCGCCGCGTTTTGATACCGTTCGGCAGTCGGGACCGTTTGAGGAAGGGCTTTATTGTCGGTTATTCTCCCGAAAGAGAAGGACTGAAGACGGTCGCGGAGATTTTTGACGAAAAAGCTTCTTTGTCCGATGCGGACCTGCATCTTGCGGCCTGGATGAAGAAAATGTATTTCTGCACCTTTTTCGAGGCGGCGGACGCGCTGATGCCCCCGGGCATCTGGGCTGGGGAAAAGGAGTATTTCAGCCCGAGCCTGCCCTATGCGGAGGCTCTGGAAAAGGTATCGTCCTCAAAAGTCAAAAAAACCCTCCTTCAGATCGTTTACGACTACGGCCAGGAGATATCCCTGAACCGTATAAAGACTCTTTCCGAGAGAAAAGACTGCGCGCGCTATCTTGCCGAGATGGTAAATGACGGAGTGCTGTCGTCGGTAAAAAAGATTTCTTCCGGCATAAAGGATTCCTATATACCTTGGGTCAGACTGATCATGCCTCCGGATGAGGCCGAAAAAGTCGCATCCAAGGGAGCCGGTGGGGAGAAAAGAGCGTTTTGCGTCAGAAAGCTCGCTGAGTCCGGAGAGCTTCCTCTCAAAGAGCTTTGCTATCAGACGGGAGCGAGTCCTTCTGTAATCAAAACTCTCACGTCGCGCGGCGTTTTTTCCGTCGTTATGAGAGAATCATATCTCGATCCTGCGGACGAGGATCCCGAAAAAAAGCAGATTACCCTTTCTTCCGAACAGCAGGCGGCCTGCGACGGACTTTGCGCACTGCTTGACGGGTATAATACCGCCCTTCTTCATGGTGTCACCGGCAGCGGCAAGACCGCCGTATATATAAAAGTCCTTCAAAAGGTACTGAGCCTCGGCAGAAACGCCGTGCTTCTTGTCCCGGAGATATCTCTGACTCCTCAGATGATCAGAAATCTCTATGGCTTTTTTGGCTCGGATATCGCCGTCATCCACAGCGGGCTTTCGCCGCTGGAACGGTACGAGCAGTATAAACGCATAAAAAACGGGCTTGCCAGGCTCGTGGTCGGAACGAGAACGGCCGTACTTTCGCCTCTTGAGGATATCGGCGTCATCATCGTGGATGAGGAGCACGATTCGAGCTATCGCTCGGACAGTCCTCCGAGGTACGACGCCATAGAGATAGCCAAATACCGTGCCAAAAAAAGCGGCGCGCTTCTGATCCTCGGCTCGGCAACGCCCAGAGTGTCCGACGTTTTCATGGCGAAGAGTGGAAATTATAAGTATTTTTCTCTTACGGAGCGCTTTTACGACGCGCCCCTTCCCGAGATAATCGTCGCCGACATGAGAAACGACTTCAAAAGCGGCAGCAGCTGGGCGTTCGGCAGGATACTCGAAGACGAGATACGAAGCAATCTTGAAAAAGGAGAACAGACCATACTGTTTCTCAACAGGCGCGGCAATTCCCGCATGATAGTCTGCACCGAGTGCGGATATATACCCCAGTGCGTCAACTGCTCGTCGCCCCTCATATATCATTCCAAAAACCAGCGTCTCATGTGTCATCATTGCGGTTATTCCGTGCCCGCCTTTTACAAATGTCCGGAATGCGGCGCGGAAATGAAGCCTGTCGGCATAGGCACGCAGCGCGTAGAGCAGCAGCTCAAAGCCATAGATCCCGGCATACGCGTTTTACGCATGGACGCCGATACGACTTCGGGCAGGACAAGCCATGAAAAGCTGCTTGACGAATTCGCCGCCGGCAAGGCGGACGTTCTTCTCGGCACTCAGATGATAACCAAAGGCCTTGATTTTCCAAACGTTACCCTGGTGGGGATACTTGACGCAAACATGTCCCTTTATTATGGGGACTACTATTCGCGGGAAAGGACTTTCGCCCTTTTGATCCAGGTGGCCGGACGTGCCGGAAGGCGCGAAAAACGAGGCCGGGCGGTCATACAGACGGTATCTCCCAACGATCCGGTCATCATGGCGGCCGCCCATCAGAGTTACGAAGAGTTTTATGAAAATGAGATCGTTGCAAGGCAGGCCATCATCGCGCCGCCATTCTGCGACACCGTCCTTTTCGTGCTCCAGGGCGAAAAGGAAGAACAGGTGCTCAAAACCGCGGTAAGACTCAGAAAAACCATTGAAAGAGAAGGCGGGGCAACGGTGTTCGGCGAGGTCATGGGACCTGCGCCGATGCCGGTTTTGAAGCTTGCCGGAAAATACAGATATACAGTTTCATTCAGAACGAAAACACTCGCCGAGGCTAGGCCGCTGACTGAGAGACTTCTCATGGCGGTAGCCAAAAACGCCCAGAGCGGCGTATCTGCCTGGGCTGAGGCGGATCCTTATATACTTTGATCGGAGGAAACACGATGGCGATCAGAAATATCCTGCACAAGGGAGATCCTCTTTTGAGGAAAAGATCCCGTGAGATCACAGATTTCAATCAAAGGCTTTGGGAGCTTTTGGACGATATGCACGAGACCCTTCGCGAGGCGGACGGCGCCGGTCTTGCGGCGCCGCAGGTCGGAGTGTTGCGCAGAGCGATACTGGTGATAGGGCCGGAGCAATCCGAGGATGAAGACCCCGACTTTATAGAGATAGTGAACCCCAGAATAACCCACAGTGAAGGCGTTCAGGACGGATCCGAGGGCTGTCTCAGTGTCCCGGGCATTTACGGTTATGTTGAAAGGCCGGAAAAAGTGACCGTTGAAGGCCAGGACAGATTCGGGAACCCCGTAGTTTTCAACGCCGAAGGATTTCAGGCAAGAGCTTTCTGCCATGAAGTGGATCATCTTGACGGAAAGCTGTTCACGGACTTTGTTACGGAATATATTGACCCGAACGCCGGATCGGAGGAGTGATCTTTGAAAACCGTTTTCATGGGTACTCCCGCTTTTGCGGCTGAAACGCTCAAGTGTATGTGCGCCTCCGGATTTGCTCCCGTGCTCGTCTTTACACAAAAAGATAAAGAGAAGAACAGGGGCATGAAGCTTTTACCCTCGGAGGTGAAGCAGGCCGCCCTCGACAGAGGGATTCCGGTCGTTCAGCCCGACAGGGTAAAGGACGAGCTCGAACATCTCAAGGCCCTCGCGCCGGACGTCATAGTCGTCGCGGCGTATGGCAAGCTGCTTCCGCAGAGCGTTCTGGACGTTCCGAAATACGGATGCATCAACGTGCACGCGTCCCTTCTTCCCAAATATCGCGGGGCGAGCCCGATCACGGCGGCGATAGCCGCGGGCGAAACCAAAACCGGTATATCGATCATGAAAATGGAAGCGGGCCTTGATACCGGCGCGGTATTCTGTACTGAGGAAACGCAGATATTTGCGGACGATACCTACGGCACTCTGCACGACAGACTGGCCGAAGCAGGGGGGCGCCTTGCGGTTAAGACCCTTTTGTCTCTTGAATCGGGAGATTACGAGCTGACTTTGCAGGACGAGGCGCAGGCAAGCTACGCTCCCAAAGTCACGAACGCAAACTGCGTCTTGCGTTTTTGCGAAATGTCTGCGTCAAAGGTTTCCAACGTGATTAGAGCGTACGATCCCAAGCCGGGCGCTTACGCCGTTTGCGACGGCCAGAAATACAAGCTCTTCAGGCCGGTGATTTGTGAAAAGACTTCGGAAGAAGCACCCGGCACGGTCTATATGGCAGATAAGAAAACGGTCAGTATATCCTGCACGGACGGAGATATCTCGGTCGGAGAGATACAGGCTCCCGGCGGGAAAAGAATGGCGTTCTGCGACTTTTTGAGAGGCTTCCGCCGCAGTTTGAGGTTTGAATAAATGACGGCTAGACAGGCTGCAGCCGGCGCGCTCAAACGGCTGAGGATGGATGGAGTATGGCCGGACAAATGGCTCAGTGAAGCGTGCGCAGGCATGGACAAAAGAGACGAGTCCCTTTCGTACGCGCTGACGTTTTCGGTCATACAGAATTACAGACTGATAGACTGGTACATCGGCTCGGTCTCATCCATATCTTTGAAAAAAATAGAACCCGCTGTTTTGGATATAATCCGTCTTGGCACGGCTCAACTGGCGTTCTTCGACAGAATACCGAAGAGCGCCGCCGTGAATGAAAGCGTAAAAATGGTCGCCGGGCTTTCGGGCAAAAAGGCCGTCGGCTTCTGCAACGCCGTTCTCAGAAAGCTCACGACCCTTCCCGCCATGCCCGAAGATCCCGCCGTGAGGTACAGCTGTCAGGACTGGTTCTATGAGCTAATGTCGGGCGTTTTAGGCAAAGAAAAGTGTATCGTCATGCTCGAGGCGAACAATAAACCTGTAAAATACACCGCGAGAGTTAACACTCTGAAGACGGACGACGAAACGCTGTGCGCCGCTCTCGAACAAAAGGGTTTCGGTTGCAGCATGCTGCCCGATCCCGAGCACGCAGTGGAGCTTGATTCGATAAACGGTATTTTTGATACTCAGGAGCATAAGGACGGCTGGTTTTACGTTCAGGACGCCGCCGCGCAGAGCGCGGTATACGCCCTTGATCCCCGCCCGGGAGAGCTTGTCATCGACCTTTGCGCGGCGCCCGGAGGGAAGAGTCTTCTTGCGGCGCAGCTGATGCAAAATCGCGGCAGGATAATTTCCGTAGATCCGTCCGACGGAAAGCTCGACTTGATAAAACAAAACTCCGAAAGGTGCGGAGTTACGATCATTGAGACGCTGAAGGCCGACGGAAGGAAAATGCCGCCCGAGCTTTACGGTGCGGCGGATCGCGTTATCTGCGACGTACCTTGTTCCGGAACGGGCGTTATCCGCAAAAAGCCCGAGATAAGGCTCAAGACCCGTGACGAGGCGGCCGGCCTTTCATCGCTCCAGTATGAGCTTTTGAGGGAAGGCTTTGAGCTGCTCAAAAAGGGAGGCGTGCTCATCTATTCCACCTGTTCGGTCCTTCCTTTTGAAAACGAACAGATCGTTGAGAGATTTGCCGAAAGCTGCGAAAACGCAAAGTTCGGAACGATAACGGTCTCGGGGAAGGACGTCGGGCCGATGAGAACGTCCTATCCCGGCATAGACGGGACCGACGGGTTTTATATTGCAAAACTGATCAAATTGTGAGATATTGTATGGAAGAGAAAACAGCCTTGAGGTCTATTCCGTTTGACCGCCTGAAAAAAGAAATAATCGACATGGGGCTGCCGGCGTACAGAGCCGAACAGATATTCCGCTGGATGCACAGGGGAGTGTCGGGCTTTGACGAAATGACCGATCTTTCAAAGGATCTGAGGCTCGCTCTTTCGGAAAGATACGTCCTGTCTGCGCCTGTACTTTTGAGAAAGCAGGTCTCCTCCGACGAGACCGTGAAGTTTTTGTGGCAGTTCGAAGACGGAAACGCCGTCGAGACCGTTCTCATGAAATACAAGCACGGCGACAGCATCTGCATCTCCACTCAGGCCGGCTGCAAAATGGGCTGCGTTTTCTGCGCGTCATTCGTTAAGGAAGGAAAAACGCGAGATCTTACTGCGGGAGAAATGCTCGAGCAGATCCTTTTCTCTCAAAAGGAGACCGGCAGACAGGTCTCTAACATCGTCCTTATGGGTACGGGAGAGCCTCTTGCGAATTATGACAACGTCATGGATTTTCTTGACGTGGTTTCCCATAAGGCCGGAATCAATATAGGGATGAGGCATATTTCTCTTTCTACATGCGGACTCGTCCCGAAGATATACGAGCTTGCGGAAAAAAAGCTTCAACTGACGCTGTCCATATCGCTCCACGCGCCATATGACGAGCTGCGCTCCGAGCTTATGCCGGTAAACAAGACCTACCCGATCTCCGAGCTTATAACGGCCTGCAAGCACTATTTCAACGAAACAGGCCGAAGGATATCCTTCGAATATGCGATGATCTGCGGACGCAACGATACCAGAGAATGCGCCGAAAAGCTCGCCGCTCTGTTGAAAGGGTTCAACTGTCACGTAAATCTCATCCCGCTCAATCGGATAGAAGGCAGTACTTTGGTTCCTTCAACTCCGAAAGCAATGAGGGATTTTATAGATATTCTTGAAAAACGACATATCAACGTAACCGTAAGGCGCGGCCTTGGCCCCGATATAAACGCCGCGTGCGGGCAGCTTCGAAGACAGGCGTTAAAGGAGTGAGCTGATGAAAGTTTTCGGATCCACAAACAAAGGAAATGAACGCGAACTGAACGAAGATACTTTTTTGTCGAGCGGTCTTTCCGACGGATGTTTTGCCGTTGTGTGCGACGGCATGGGCGGAGAGAACGCCGGTGAAGTCGCGAGCAGGATCGCTGCGGATTCCGCGCTGGCATATATCAAGCTCAATAACTCCGCTGATATACCAATACCCGAATCTGACAGTATGATGCGCGAGGCTTTCAGAGAGTCAAACAAAGCGGTGTATGATTATTCTCTCAAGTCGACGGGTTTTAAGGGGATGGGCACCACGATGGTCGCGGCGCTCGTTAAGCCTTACGGAGTGATAATTGGCAACATTGGCGACAGCCGCGCCTATTATTATATAAACGACGAATTGCTGCAGATCACCACCGATCATTCTCTGGTTGAAAATCTGGTGCAGAGCGGACAGATCTCCCGTGAGATGGCAAGGTATCATCCCAGACGCAACGTCATTACGAGGGCTCTCGGCTCCGAAAACGACATAGAATGCGACACTTTTTCTTTGAAACCTCAGCCGGGTACCGCCATACTTCTTTGCAGCGACGGACTTACAAACGAGCTGAACAACGACACTATCTATGAAACCATACGCACAACGGCAGACGAACAGGTATGCGACCAGCTCATATCGCTTGCCAATGCCGCGGGCGGGCGGGACAATATAACCGCCGTGCTGATTTCCTTCCGGGAGGACAATTGATGAACAATCTGATCGGACAAACGCTTGACGGGCGTTATGAGATACTCGAGCAGATAGGCAGAGGCGGTATGGCCGAGGTCTATAAGGCTCTGGACTATCGTCTTAACCGTTACGTCGCGGTCAAGTTCTTAAAAGAAGAATATTCGATGGACGAGGATTTCAAACGCCGTTTCCACGATGAAGCCCAGTCTGTCGCCATGCTTTCGCATCCGAACATCGTCACCGTGTATGACGTTTCAAGAAACAGCGAACTTGAATACATGGTCATGGAGCTCATCGACGGGATCACTCTGAAGAGCTATCTCGAAAAGCGCGGCCCTCTTTCGTGGAAGGAAACGACCTATTTTGCCATGCAGATTGCCCGCGCTCTTGAGCACGCCCATGACAGGGGAATAATCCACAGGGATATTAAGCCTCAGAACATCATGCTCCTGCGCGACGGCACGGTCAAGGTCGCAGACTTCGGCATAGCTCACCAGATGGATCAGGCAAACAACGTGGCAGAGGCCATCGGGAGCGTCCATTACGTTTCTCCCGAGCAGGCCAGAGGCAGCACCATCGACAACCGGGCGGACATCTATTCGCTGGGCGTCGTGATGTACGAGATGCTCACCGGAAGGCTTCCGTTCGAGGGCGACACTGCGGTTTCCGTCGCTCTTCAGCATATGAATTCTCTGCCCTTGATGCCTTCCGATTACGTCAGTGATATACCGAAGACGCTGGAGCAGATAACCATGAAGGCCATGGCCCCCAAGGTTTCTTCCCGATACGCTTCCGCGACTCTGCTGCTGAACGACCTTGAAGCGTTCAAGAACGATCCCAAGATCGATCTTGCCATAACCATAGACGAACCGGATATCGAGAACGTGGATGAAGAGAATTACACCAAAAAGCTCAAAAATCCCGGCCAGGCCCACGACACCTCGGTTAATCAGAAGAATGAAGGCAACAAACATGAAGGCGAAGGAAGAGGCCTTCTTTCCGG
>JAEEGL010634373.1_pt1 | contig 24602 bp, 23 predicted proteins | sample 9134231 | NCBI WGS metagenome assembly JAEEGL01 (sample SAMN16246548, study PRJNA631951) | gut metagenome | biome: gut microbiome; feature: rumen; material: fiber-attached | host: Bos | place: Iran: Karaj | collected 2018-10
AATTCAATAGAACAAATGCTTATTGTTTTAAACTTATAAAACAAGATAACAATAAAGTTGATTTTCTAAATAAGTTTGTCGATAATTTTAAAAAATATTTAAAATAAAATCATATTGTAATTTGGCTCTTTAGCAATTTCTAATATTTTGATATACTCTAAAAACTGCAGTTAATGAGGTGATAAGGGTTATTGGATTATAAGTTTAAACAAAAAACTACTAAAAATGAAAAGATTTTTTATCGATTTAAACCTGTAATCTTATAATCCATAAACTATAAACTGAAAATTGCCTTACGATTTTTTATGGAGTTTTGTCATGTCGGCAGAATTTGTACATTTACATAATCATACGGAATACTCGTTATTGGACGGGCTTACAAAATTAACCAAAAAAGGTAAACCGTTAGAACTTTTTAACATTATAGGAAAACAGTATCAAATGCCGGCACTTGCAATTACCGATCATGGTAATATGTATGGAGCAATGGAATTTTATTGGGCATGTTTGGATAGCGGTATAAAACCTATTATAGGTTGTGAAGTTTATGTTGCTAAAAAAAGCAGATTTGATAAAGATAAAGAAACCGGCGGATATCATCATTTAATATTGCTTGCAAAAGATAACGAAGGTTACAGAAATTTATCTTATCTTGTAAGTGCGGGTTTTACGGAAGGTTTTTATTACAAACCCAGAATAGATAAGGAATTGTTACAAAAATATTCCAAAGGCCTTATTTGTTCATCGGCTTGTTTGGCAGGCGAAATTGCAACATTGCTTGCTGCGGGAAATAAAGAAAAAGCAAAAGAAGTTGCCGGTTGGTATCAGGATGTTTTCGGTAAGGGGAATTATTATCTTGAAATTATGGATAACGGTCTTGCCGAACAAAAAGCAATAATTGCACCGTTACTTGAACTTTCAAAAGAAACTAAAATACCTTTAGTTGCCACAAACGACTGTCATTATTTAAAACAGGAAGATGCAAAATATCATGACGTATTGTTATGTATAAACACAAATAAAATGATAGATGATGCAAACAGAATGAGAATGGGTTCTGATTTGTTTTATTATCGTTCACCCGAAGATATGATAAAAACATTTTCTTATGTTCCCGAAGCGATAAAAAATACGCTTGTTATTGCCGATATGGTAGATGTTAAAATAAAAAAAGGTAACGGTGATTTGTTACCGAATTTTGAAGTTCCCGAAGGTTTTACACCGCAAACTTATCTTGAACATTTGTGCAGAGAAGGACTTAAAAAAAGATATCCCGTTATAGAAAAGAAACATACCGAAAGATTGGAATATGAACTTTCCGTTATAAAAAAGATGGGATTTGCTTCATACTTTTTAATTGTATGGGACTTTATAAAATATGCAAAAGATCACGGAATACCGGTCGGTCCCGGAAGGGGTTCCGGTGCAGGTTCTATCGTAACATATACACTCGGAATTACGGATATTTGTCCGTTAAAATACGATTTGCTTTTTGAAAGATTTTTAAATCCGGAAAGAATTTCAATGCCGGATCTTGATATAGATTTTGCCGATTTTGGTAGAGAACAGGTTATAGATTATGTAAGAAATAAATATGGACAGAACAATTGTGCACAAATTATAACTTTCGGTGCCATGGAAGCAAAAATGGTAGTAAAAGATGTAGGTAGGGTTATGGGGTTTAAACCTGCAGAAACTCAAAAATTGGCAGATACGATTCCTGCAAAGTTATCAATTCCGGATGCAATAACTGAATCCAAAGAATTGCAACAAGCAATGAAAGATAATCCTAAAGTAGCGGAACTTATAAAAATAGCTTCAAAACTTGAAGGAACAAAAAGACATACGGGTGTCCATGCCGCAGGTTTAATAGTTGCTCCTGAAGATGTTAGGCATTTTTCACCTCTTGCAATAGGAAAGAAAAATGTTGTAACGACACAATACGACGGTAAAATTTTGCCTGATTTAGGACTTCTTAAAGTTGATTTTTTAGGATTGCAAAACTTAACAATTATAAATGAAGCAGTAAAACTTATAAAGAAAAAAGAACCAAATTTTGATTTGGATAAAATATCTCTTGAAGATAAAAAAACATTTAAATTATTACAGGAAGCAAAAACTTTCGGTATATTCCAGCTTGAATCAGAAGGTATGAAAGATTTAGTAAGAAGAATGAAACCGAGTAATATAGACGATATAACCGCTTTAAATGCTCTTTACAGGCCGGGTCCTATTGGAGCAGGTATGCTTGATGTTTTTGTAGATTGTAAGCATGGCAGAAGAAAAGTTACTTATGATCATCCTTTACAAGAACCGATATTAAGAAATACTTATGGCGTTATATTATATCAGGAACAAGTTATGCAAATGGCAATGGCTATAGGTGGTTTTACTGCAGGTCAGGCAGATGGGCTTAGAAAAGCTATGGGTAAAAAACTTATAGATAAAATGCAAGCTGCAAGAGAAAAATTTGTTGAGGGTGGAATAGCAAAAGGAATAGATCCTTCAATAACTAACAAAATTTATGATAATATGGTTACTTTTGCAGGATATGGGTTTAACAAATCTCATTCTGCCGCTTATGCTTATGTTACATACAGAACGGCATATTTAAAAGCTCATTATACACTTGAATATATGACGGCTTGTATGAATAACGAAATAGGAAAATCTGCAGATAGTAAAATAATCGAATATATTGATGATGTTAAACAATTTGGTATAAAAACTTTGTCTCCCGATATAAGATATTCACAAAGTGAATTTTCCGTTGAGGGGAAAAATATAAGATTCGGTCTTACTGCAATAAAGAATGTTGGTGAAGGTGCCGCTGAAAATATAGTTAAAGCAAGAGAAAAATTCGGTAAGTTTGAAAATTTTGAAGATTTTTTGGCAAAGATAGATTTGTCTGCGGTAAATAAAAGAGCAATAGAATGTCTTTGCAAAGCAGGTGTTTTTGATTGTTTTGGTAAAAACAAATTGGAATTAAGAGCAAAAATACTTGATAATATAGAAGATTCAATGCAACAAGCCATAAAAACGAAGAAAGAACAGAATGATAATCAAGGTTTTTTGTTTGGCAATGATGAAATAGCTACGACAGCAGTTAATGTTATGGATAAAAAAATACCACCATTGGACGAAACTATAGCTCTTGAATATGAAAAAGAGGTTTTGGATTTTTATTTGTCGGGACATCCGTTAGAAAAATACAAGAGAGATTTAATTGCTTTTTCAATGTATAGAATGGATAAGGTTCCGATTCCACCGGAAAATACGAGTTTTGATACGGCAAAAATTATTAGGGTTGCCGGAATGATGACTGATATTAAACATCTTACTACAAAAGAAGAAAAGAAAACTTATGGTTCTTTTAAATTGGAAGATATGTACGGGAATTTGGAATGTATGTTATTTCATAAAACTTATGAGAAATTGCTTAAACTGTTACAGGAAAAATCAATAGTAGTTGTTAAGGGTAAATTGCTTGGTGGAAAAGGGAAGGGAAAACTTGCAGTTGAAGAAATTTACTCGATAGAAGAAGCAAAGAAAAAATTTCCTCCTTTTTTGGGAAGTTTACATTTGCAAGTTTCACAGGTCGCTCTGGATGATGAACTTTCCGATAAGATTATAAGTATAATAATGAAACATCCCGGACAATCTAAAGTTTATTTGGATATTAAAGATTACCAGAACGGAGATTATGTAGTAGAAACCGAATATGGTATTAAATATGATGATTTATGTGTTAACGAATTTGAAAAGTTGCTTGGAACAGGGAATGCAATTTTACAATACAGTGATAAAATATAAAAGTTTAGTTTAATTGACATTTTTTTTTATTTTTGTTAAACTCTATGACATTGCTAGTTTTGATATGTCGTATTAGTTAGCGGGCCCGTAGCTCAGTTGGTAGAGCACTTCACTTTTAATGAAGCTGTCACGCGTTCAAGTCGCGTCGGGCTCACTCTTAGTTTTTATGCTCCCATCGTCTAGGGGTTAGGACACATGATTTTCAATCATGCAGCAGGAGTTCAATTCTCCTTGGGAGCGTATTTTTTTTGTATTTTTGTTTGATTTTTCAATATTTAATATATAAAATCTAACCATGTTAATAAAGATAGATTTTGTAGAAATTCCAAACAGTAAAATAAAGCCTACAAATACCAAAGAACTCTTTTCTTTTTGGAACAAGACAGCTAAAAGTTATATTGAACAAAGAGTAAAACATTATAGTAATGTATTTATAAAAGGTTCCGATGAAGCAATTTTTGCGGAACTTGCTTTTTGTATATTTACACCTCAATCTAAAGCTTTGTCCTGTTGGAAAGCTGTAAATATATTAAATGAAAAAAATCTTTTATTTAAAGGAACCGCAACCGAAATTGCAAAAAACATAAACAATGTTCGATTTCAAAACAACAAAGCAAATTTTTTGGTAGAAGCAAGAAATAAATTTACAATTAACGGCAATTTAAATATTAAACGAATATTAAAATCTTTTGACAATCCGTTAGATTTAAGAAAATGGATAATCGATAATATAAAAGGTATAGGATACAAAGAAGCAGGTCATTTTTTAAGAAATGTTGGTTTAGGCCTTAATTTGGCAATTTTGGACAGACACATACTAAAAAATTTAAAATTTTATAATGCAATAAAAGAAATACCGCAAACACTTACACCGAAAACATATTTAGATATTGAGCAAAAGATGATAGATTTTTGTAAAGATATAAAAATACCTATGTCTCACATGGATTTACTTATGTGGGCAATGCAAACCGGCGGAATTTTTAAATAGAAGATTGGAAGCAAATATGCATAGGGGAGGAAAAATGAATACGTTGGCACTTACAAAAATACCTTACGGAATGTTTATTATTACATCTGCTTTTGACGGAAAAATCGGCGGACAAATAGCTAATACGGTTTTTCAAATAAATTCAAATCCTGCAACAATAGCAATAAGTATTTCAAAACAAAACAATACTCATTTTTTACTATCTAACAATAAAAAAGCCGTTATATCAACAATAACTGAAGATGCAAGTTTTGAGTTTATAGGGAAATTTGGTTTTAGAAGTTCAAGAGATTTTAACAAATTTGAAAATGTGGAATACAAATTAAACGAGAACGGGTTGCCTATAGTAACACAATTTATAAATTCATATTTTGAAACGGAAATAATTTCACAATTTGAAGCCGAAACACATACAGTATTTTTGTGTAAAGTAATAAATTGTGAAGTGTTAAATGAAAATCCTACAATGACTTATGATTACTATCACAAAGTGAAAAAAGGATTAACTCCAAAAAATGCTCCTACTTTTATTAATATTCAATGAACACAAAAAACATATCAAAAATTTTTAAAAATAATATTTATGAAATAATTACACTTATAATTGTAATTTTTACGGTTGTTTTATTGTTGTTAAATATACCTAAGAATCCTTTAGATATAGATGAATTATTTACTTTAAATTTATTATATACAGATAATTTGCGTGAACTTATTTTATGCGGAAATATATTGGATAATCATCCGCCTTTATATCATTTGCTAATGTATGTTTTTACAAAGTGTTTCGGTTTGTCCGAACATATAATAAGAATTCCATCAGTTCTATTTTTTGGAGCAACGGTTTATTTATCATTCATGTTGGCAAAAAAACTTTTTTCTCCACTATGTGGTTTAATAACTTCAATAGTAACAATAACATTAATACCTGATTTGTGCATATCTTTATACGCAAGAGGATATAGTTTATTACTATTATTAAGTGTATTAACTATGGTAAATTTAACGAATATAATAAATTTTAAAATATTCAAAAAAGGGGAAAAAATATCCGTTAACATTTTAATTTATTTTATTATTTCTTCGTTATTGTGTATGTACACGCATTATTACGGATGTATTCTTGTATTTTGCGAAATTCTTTTTTTACTTTTGTTATTTGGCAAAAAAATCATAAAAGAACTTATTATAATATGTGCATCTTTAACATTGTTATTTGGACCATGGCTATTAATTTCATTCCCGGATTCAACAAAAATTTATACTGTTAACCCTGTCTTTACGGGTTGGTTGAATTGGAATGTAATGGGTAATTACAATGTCTATATATTGCTTTTTATAATTGTTATCGGAATAGTTTATTACTTGTTTTCTATAAAAAATAATACAATATCAAAGATTTATGCTTTTCCTTTAATTCTATATTTGTTTATATTCCCTTTTTTATTAACAAGCTTTATACACTTTTTTATTATCAATTGTTATCATCATAAATGTTTGATAATTTCTATAATACCATTTTATATGCTAATATCTTATACTATTACAAGTATTTTTAAAAATAAAATTTGTTTATATACTGTAATATTTGTTTTTTACCTGTTTCACTTGAAATATACAAAAACATTCTTGTTTTTTGATAATACTGAATATTATGTAAATTTTATTATAAATAACATTAACAATCAAAACAGATATACCATTATAATTGATAAATGGGATATGTTTAAACATAATTATAAATACCATTTTGACAAATATTTAAAAGATAAAACAAAAATTTTGTTGTTAAAAGATTTTGATGAACATAATTGCGAAATTATAAAGACGATTGACGATTTTGTAGTTAAGAATACTAACAAATTAATATGGTTGTTTGATTCAACTTCTATTACGGATATAAAATTAATTTCGGATAATAAAGAAGTTATTACATTAAATAAAGAACTTCCTTCAATTTATTTGGTTAAATAAAAAAACACAATTAATGTGGAGCTAGGGGGAGTTGCACCCCCGGCCTCTTGTATGCGATGCAAGCGCTCTGCTAACTGAGCTATAGCCCCAAAACAATAATGCAGAATGTACAATGTAAAATGTATAATGTCGGTAAAAATGTGAAGCATTTTTGTTTTTTAGATTTTTTGCTAGAGTAAAAAATAAATTGATAATTAGTCCGTAAGGACACGTTCATTATACATTATAAATTATACATTATACATTGTTTTTTTTGCAGTCTTTGCCGTTCCAGCAATAAGTACATAAATTTTCTTCAGGTAATCCTATGGCTTCTATCATATCTTCCAATGTTTGATATTTCAAAGATGTAATATTCAAGTATTTCCTAATCCACTCAATCATTTTAGCATATTTTTCGGTTGTAGGATCTAAATATTCTGAAATATCTTCTATATCGCTTCCTTCAATTTCTCTTATTGCTCTTCTTGTTATAAGTTCGCTGTTTGTTCTTGTTGAATTGCAGTATGAACACGGAAACATTAACGGCGGACATGCGGGGCGAACATGAATTTCTTTTGCACCGCAGTTCCATATTTTTTCAACCGTAAAATTCTTTAATTGTGTTCCTCTTACGATTGAATCTTCAAGCAGAATAAGGCTGTTACCCTCAATAACTTCTTTTATTGCTATAAGTTTCATTCTTGCAGTTAAATCTCTTAAATGTTGTGATGGAGGTGCATAACTTCTTCCGTAAGTAGGAGTATATTTTACCAAAGGTCTTCTAAACGGAATACCGGATTCCATTGAATATCCTATTGCATGTGCCAAACCGGAATCCGGAACACCGGCAACCAAATCTGCCTTTATACCTTTATCTCTCTTGGCAAGAAGCTTTCCGCTTCTTTCTCTTATGACTTCCGAATTTAAACCTTCATAACTTGAAGACGGGAAGCCTGTATATATCCATAAAAAAGTACAGATTTTCTTTTCTTTATGTCCCTGTTCTAAAACTTTTACTTCACTATCACTTATTAAAATAATTTCACCGGGATTTAAATCTCTTATTGTTCTATAACCTAAATTTGCAAAACCACAGGTTTCAGAACAAACGGCAAAAGAATCCGTATCTTGTCCTAATACCAATGCTGTTCTTCCGTAGTAATCTCTCGCTGCATAAATTCCCTCTCTTGCCAGTATAAGTAAAGAACAAGAACCTTCTATTTTGTCAAACAAATTTTTAATTCCGTCTTGTATGGTTTTACCGTTAGCAATAATTCTTGCAACCAATTCCGTCATATTAACATGAGATTGGCTAAATTCACTGAAACATATTCCGTTTTCTATCATTTCTTTGGCGAGAATTTCCAAATTTACAATTCTTCCGGATGTAACAATACAAAATTCTCCGATTTTAGATTTTATATAAATAGGCTGCTCTTCCAAATCACTTATTACACCGATACCGCTGTGAACTTCATAATTTTTTATACTTTCAAAAAATTTATCTCTGAAATTCGCATTGCTCATTCTGTGAATGAATCTTGAAAAACTCTGTCCCAATACGGCAAGACCGCCATATTCTGAACCCATATGCGCCTGATAATCCGTTCCATAAATTAAAGAATCTATACAGCTGTCTTTTTTCTTTGAAACTACACCAAATAAACCGCTCATATTTTTTCTCCTATATCAGACCGTTATCTTTAAAACTATAATAATCTTCTGATGTAACAATTATGTGATCCAGCAAAATAACTTCTATTGTTTTTAATGCTTTCTGTATGGCTTCAGTAGCTATTATATCATTTTGTGAAGGTTTACAAATACCTCCGGGATGATTATGTGCTATAATAACTCCTCTTGCATTTTTAAGTAGCGCCTCTTTTGCGATTTGCGAAGGATAAACTGCAGATCTTGCTACGGTTCCTTCACTTATCTTTTTAACGTCCAGCACTTTATTTGAAGCATTTAAAAATACGGCATACATTTTTTCTTCACAAGATGTTCCGATAACATTTTTTAAGAAATTAACTGTTTCCTCCGGTGAAGAAATCTTTTCTTTTTCTTTTATGTTAAATTCTGAGTATTTTATTGAAAAATATTTTAAAAAATAAAAGAAAAATGATGTATTTGTGCCAACACCTTTTATATCTTTAAAAGTTTTATTAAGCTCATCATAGTCTGCATTTAACAATTCTTTTAAACTACCGAACTTTTTAATAAGGATTTTTGCAATTTCTTTTGTATCTTTTTGCGGTATAACAAAGAAAAGAGCAAATTCTAAAATTTCATAATCCTGCCAATTATCAAACTTTGTTTTTAAAAATTTATCTTTTACTCTTTGTCTGTGTCCTTTAACATATTCGCTCTTTGACACAATTCTTCTTCTTTCACTGTTTTCCATACATATCCGTTACTTATAGGTAAATTAATATCTCTTAAAAAAGCCGATTTTGATACTTTGGTTCCAATCGGAGATTGTCTCCTTTTATATTCCGAATTTTTCAAAAGTTTCCATACTTTATCTAAAACATCTTTGTTTATACCGGTATCTATTATTTGAGAATATGTCATTTTATTATCCAATATTTTTACTAAGATATCATCTAAAATATCATATTCCGGCAAAGAATCAGAATCTTTTTGATTATCTCTGAGTTCTGCCGTTGGCGGTCTGTTTATTATAAAATCCGGAATAACTTTGGATATATTATTTCTGTAATTTGCAAGTTCGTAAACTTCTTTTTTTAACAAATCGGATATTGGTGCATATCCTCCGGTTGCATCACCGTATAATGTACTATAACCTACAGCATCTTCGGATTTGTTCCCCGTGCATAAAACGAAATATCCGAATTTATTTGATAATGCCATTAAAATATTACTTCTTATTCTTGCCTGTAAATTCTCTTCCGTTAAATCTTTATCTTTATTTTCAAAAAATGGATTGAGATTATTTATATAAGTATTATAAATATCGTTTATTGGAATGTTTTTTGTTTCAACTTTCAAATTTTTACAAAGTTCCAACGAACATTTAATAGACTCTTCTGATGTATATTTAGATGGCATAAGAACGCCTAATACGTTTTCTGCACCTACTGCATCTGTAGCAATTGTAGCCACAAGAGCAGAATCTATTCCTCCGCTTACACCCAACACACATTTTTTAAAATTATTTTTATATAAATAATCTTTCAATGCAAAAACAAGTGCATCATAAAGTTCTTTGTTTTTATCAGTTTTCGGTTCGGTAACGGATTTTCCCTCAGTATCAAATATTACCAAATCTTCTTTAAACTGAAATGCAAAAGTTTTAAATTCGCCGTTTTTATTTACATACAAACTTCCGCCATCAAACAAATATCCGTCATAAGAACCAACCATATTGATATAAGCAATATCTAAAGATTTTTCTTGAGCTAAATTTTTCAATAAAATTCTTATTTCTTCTGCTTTTTCTTTATAATATACGGAACAATTCAGCAATATTACAATATCCGCTCCCATCCAAGAGGCTTTTTCCATACTTTGTTCTATCGATTCCTTTGAATCTGCTATGACGCAAGCAAAATTCTTATCATTCAATTTAAAAACATTCATAAAACCCGGAACATTAAAATATTTTTTATCATTGAATTTAGCATCGTTTAATATTTCTTTTGAAGCAACAACCGACATCAAATTTCTATCGTGAAATATTGCAACGGCATTTACATAATTTTGTTTGAATTTATCTTTTGTAATAACACCTGCAATCATATTTATATTTGTATTTGATGTAATAATTTCCATTGCTTTAGAATTTTCATCAAGGAAATCATTATTAAAAAATAAATCGTCACAAAAACCACCCGTTAAAGCAAACTCTGGAAATATAACCAAATCAGCACCTTTAACTTTTGCTTCTTTTGCAAAACTTAGGATTTTAAACATATTTTCTTTAATATTTCCAACTGTTTGATTTACTTGTGCCAATGCTATTTTCATTCTATTATAACCTTTTGCCTATTTTGTTTTTTTTCTGAATTTATTCTTTTTAACTCCAACATTTTTTCTTTTGCTCTTTTGCTTCTTTTTCTTTTTTGTCTTCTTATTTTTTCTATCTCTTGCTGTTTTTTACTTTTCGCTCCTAAAATTCTGTTTTCTATTTCCTCAGCCAACATTTTTCTTGCAGCATATCTGTTTAACAATTGTGTTCTATATTTTTGACATTTTATTTCTATATTTTGCGGAATATATTTTAAATATACACAAGTTGCGACTTTATTCAAATTCTGCCCGCCATTACCGGAAGAATGAATAAATTTTTCTATAATATCACTTTCTTTTATATTGAATTTTTCAAATTTAAGTTCAAGTTCTTTTTGTTTTGATAAACTTATTCCGAAATTAATCATTTCTATACTTCTACACCTAATGATAATAAATTTGCTTTTAATTTTTTTAAATCTTTAAACACAAAAGCGTTTATTCCTGTATCTTTTGCTGCATTTATATTTATGCTCAAATCATCCGTAAAAAACAATTCGTTCGGTTTTAACTTGTAATAATCTATAACACTATTATAAATTTGTTTCTCGGGTTTTCTTAAATTCATTTTATATGAAAGGAAAAAATCACTAAAATTATTAAATAATTCAGGATATAAATTTTCCAAAAACTCATAATGCAGTTCATTAGTGTTAGATAAAATTGCCAATCTGTATTTTTGTTTCAACATAGGAATAAAAGAGAACATATCTTTCATCGGTGTAAAAATATTATTCCATAAACCACAAAATTTTTCATAGTCTACATTTAATCCGGCAATTTCGGACAATCTATTATAAAAATCTATTGAAGATATCTTGCCCTTTTCATATTTAGAAAATATTTCATCATTTTGTATCATAAATTTATTTATATTTTCCAAATCTTCTTTTTTTTGAGCATAGGGTAAAAAAGCATTTGAAATTAAATTCAAATCGTAATCAAATAAAACTTTACCTAAATCGAAGATTATTACTTTTATACTCATAATATTGTATTTTATAATTTTATAAAGATATTATCAAAAAAATATTGAGTAAAAAGAGATTGTTCTTTTTACTCAATATTATAAATTAGTTGGTTTTAATATTTTAGCCTGCAATTGCGGACATCATTATTAAACAAAGACCTGTCCCCAAACATGTTGCAGCAAAATCGTCACCGCAGCTGTAATACACTTTGTTATGATGGTGATGATGATGGTGATGATGACCATGGTGAGGTCTATCATTATAAATTTTTACGACTTTAACATTATTACTGTGATGAGGTCTGTGTTGAGCAATATCTTTTTTATGATACTTTTGTTCAATTTTAACTTTACCATTATTATTGTTCGGTTTTGCCGGTTTGTTACCAGGTCCCATTGCAAAACTTGATACACTCAATGTTAAGACTAATGCTAAACTTACAATCCACTTTGTTATTGTTAAATTTTTCATTTTCTTTTCCCCCTTTATCACTTTTTTGTCCTTCTGTTGATTAAGACTTTTGGAATAATTGAAAAGTTACACCGAAATGTCAGATAAAACAATAATAAACAGTAGGTTGCAAAAAAGTATGGGAAATGAAATATTATGTTTTAAATGATAATTTGATAATCATTATATATATGTTGTTATATGTAACTAATATGGTGTGTTGACAAAAAATGCAAAAATAATATAAAATCTTTATTCACTTACCCTTAAAGGTAAGAGTATTTTATTTTTAAAGGAGAATAAGCAATGAGTGTGAGAATTCGTTTGCAGAGAATCGGCAGACCTAAAAGACCATACTACAGAGTAGTTGCTATCGACCAAAGAGCCAAAAGAAATGGTAAACCGATAGAGATATTGGGACAGTATGATCCTGCATTGACAGAAAACAAAATTTCAATCAAGCAAGACAGGTATGATTATTGGGTAAAGACCGGAGCAAAACCTTCCGATACCGTTTCGGTATTAGTAAAGAAGAAACAGGAAGTTGCTCAGTAGTTTTTAAGTTGTTTTAACACTTTTATTAATTAAAAATAAAAAACAGGAGATAAAAAATGAAAGATTTAATTCTTTATATAGCAAAATCATTGGTAGATAATCCGGATCAAGTAGAAGTTAACGAAGTTATGGGTGAAAAATCAACAATATTGGAACTTAAAGTTGCTGCAGGAGACAGAGGTAAAATTATAGGTAAAGAAGGAAGAATAATAAAAGCTATCAGAATTATTCTTAATTCTGCTTCTGCAAAAATGGATAAGAGAACAACATTAGAAATAGTAGAATAGTTAAATGGTAACAAAAAGTAAAGAAAAAAATCTAAAATGGAAAGTATCTGATATTTTAGGTTTTGAAGTGTTCGACCAAGACGGAAATATTTTAGGCTTACTGTCCGATGTGGTTGCTACGGGAACTAATGATATTTGGAACATAAAGTCCGAAGAAGAAGAATTATTAATTCCGGCACTTAAATCTATAGTTTCCAAGGTAGATATTGCCAATAAAAAAATATTTGTATGTTTACCCGAAGGATATAGCGATATTTACGGGACAAAAACTAAATTGGAAGATGCCATTGAAATAATAGAAGATTTTAACGGTTTTGTTGTTTATGAAGATTGACATTTTAACCATATTTCCGCAGATGTTTGAAGGACCGTTAACTTGTAGTTTAATTGAAAAAGCAAGACACAAAAAAATATTGGACATAAATTGTACCGATATAAGATCTTTTAGCAAAGATAAACATAGAACTGTAGATGACAGACCTTTCGGCGGTGGTCCAGGGATGTTGTTAAAACCGGAACCGATATATGATGCTTTGCATCATTTAGGTGTAAGAAAGAAAAATCATCTTTATAAAAAACCTTATAAAAAACCTTATGTAATTTATATGAGTCCGCAAGGAAATCTTTTAAATTCCAAAAAGGTTAAAGACTTATCAAAGTATGAACATTTGGTTATTTTGTGCGGTCATTATGAGGGTGTTGATGAAAGAGTTATTTCCTGGATTGACGAAGAAATATCTATAGGAGACTACGTTTTAACCGGCGGAGAAATTCCGGCAATGGTATTAATAGATTCCGTTGCAAGAATGTTGCCCGGAGTAGTTAAAGATAAAAATTCGGTAGAGCAGGATTCTTTTTATAACGGATATTTGGATTATCCCCATTATACAAGACCGGCAAAATTTAAAAATATGAAAGTTCCGGAAGTATTATTGTCCGGAAATCATTTTGAAATAGAAAAATGGCGAAAAGAGCAATCTGTTGAAAGAACAAAAAGAAGAAGACCGGATTTATTGAAAGCTAAAGCTGTTAAATAAATGTCAGGCGGATAAGAGAATAGCAGATTTGTCAAAAAGCAAAAGGAGTATGATGATGTCACTTATTGAAAAAATTGAATCAAAACAAAAAAAAGACATTAAAGTAAATTTTAAATCGGGTGATACGGTAAAAGTTCACTTTAAAGTTGTTGAAGGTGGAAATGAGAGAATTCAGGTTTTTGAAGGTGTTGTAATACAAAGAAAAGGAACCGGTCTTACGGAAACTTTCACGGTAAGAAAAATTTCTTTCGGTGTAGGAGTAGAAAGAATATTCCCGATACATTCACCGAGAATAGATAAAATACAAGTTGTTAGAAAAGGTAAAGTAAGAAGAGCAAAACTCTATTATTTAAGAGATTTAGCAGGTAAAGCAGCAAGAATTACCGAAATTCAAAAACAACAAGCAGCAGCAAAAGAAACAGTAGCAAGTGCAAACTAATCAAAAGGAAAATAAAATTTCTCTTTTTGAATTTGATAAAGATTTTTATAATAAAGGACTCAGTTTTGTTTCAGGTATAGATGAAGCAGGGCGGGGTCCTTTAGCAGGTCCGGTAGTAGCAGCGGCAGTAATCCTCCCGAAAGATATTTTTATAGATGGTGTAAACGATTCAAAAAAATTAACTCCTAAAAAAAGAAATTTATTATTCGAGGAAATAAAACAAAGTGCTGTTTCTTATGGCATTGGAATAGTTGAAAGTAAAACAATAGATGAAATAAATATTTTGCAGGCAACTTTTTTTGCTATGAAAAAAGCATTGGAACAATTATCCGTAACACCGGATTTGTTATTAATTGACGGCAACCATAAAATTCCTGACTTAAAATACAACCAACAGGCAATAGTTTCCGGAGATGCCAAAAGTGCATGTATAGCTTGTGCATCAATACTTGCAAAAGTAACAAGAGACAACATGATGTTAGAGTATGCAAAACAATATCCACAATACAATTTTGAAAAACATAAAGGTTACGGAACAAAAGCTCACATTGAAGCAATAGTAAAGTTCGGTCCTTGTCCTATACACAGAATGACATTTGCCCCGTTAAATTCCAAACAACTTGAAATGTTATAAATTTTCATTTTGATTTAATTTGTCTAAATTTTGTGACAATTTTTTTTCTAAGAAATTATATGAAAAGGAAGGGATAAATCTGTTATAACAATATAAAAATCTGCCGGCTGTTAAAGTAAAAAGTTCAATTAACGGTTTATGTTTCCAATATACTCTTATAAAGAAAAAAATATAGTTCAATTGTATTCTTAGTTTTGACATATTTTTATAAGAAACTAACGCTTTAGTTCTTTCTTCGCTATGACTGAAATAGTTATATCCTTTAATTATTTTATCTTCCACTAATCTCTTATATAAGTTTGTTCCCGGATATGGCATATAAATATATACGAATATAAAATTCGGTTGACATTTTCTCAATATATTTATTGTTTTTAGATAATCATTTTGTGTTTCATATGGTATTCCTATTAGAACATAAGTATGAACGGCAATGTTGAATTTTTTTGCCATCTGGCAAAAGTTGTATAAATCTTTGTTACTGTAATTAGGTCTAAGCAGAACTTTTCTCCTTATTTTGTATGAACCGGATTCCAAGCCTATTCCTAAAACTCTAATGTTTGCTTCATCTATTCTTCTAAAAAAATCTTCATTTAAAATACTATGATAAACATTAGATTCGGCATAATATAAAATTTTAGTCGCTCTATTTTCATTATTTTTTTTCAAAGCGGTTGTAAGATCATTAAAAAATTGTTTATTTAACGTAAGACTTTCACAAACCAAATCTATTTTGTGATAATTAACGGAATTGATTTCTTCTACAATTTTGTCTACATTTCTGTAGCGGACATATTTTGTTGTTGATGAAATTCTTGATAAAGCATGGTTTGAACAATATGAACAATTATTATAACAGCCTCTTGTTACCAATATTTTGTATGCCGAATAATAAGATTTTGGGAAGCTAATCCATTTATTCCAAATATCTCTTAACGGAGGATAAAGACTATCTAAATCTTCTGTGAAGTAAATTTTATTTGGGTTTAAAATATTACCATTTTCTTTAATGTATAAATTATCTATTGAATTTATTTGTTTATTTTCTCTGATATGTTTTATATAATCAACCGTTGCATGTTCGCCGTCTCCTACGCAAACTACATCAAAACAATCTTCTTTTAACACATCTTTAAAATTTAGTGTAGCATGAACTCCGCCTATAACATTTTTTATTTCAGGTTTAACTTCTTTTATATATTGTGCTATTTTTCTTACAAAAAAATATTGGCTTGAAACACTTGTAAACAGTACAATATCAAAATTATTTTCTGAAAATAATTTATTAATATCTTTTTTTATATCGTTTTTTTGAGAAAAAACAAATAATTCCAGCTCATATCCGGCATGTTTTATTGCTGCCATTATATACGAAATACCTAATGGTATATCGGTAAGATACCTTATAGGCTTATCTTTCGGACAAAGTATGGAATCAAGAGTATAAACACATAAAATTTTTTTATTTCTTGATTTTAACATGGCTAACTGTTTTTCTAGTAAGTTTTACTTTCTAAACTTATAAAAAGAAAGCAGATTAAGTCTATGACTTAATCTGCTTAAATTTAAAATCATTGTTATTTTTTTGCTGCAGATTCTTTTATTAAGTTCAATGCAATTTCGTTCTTTTGTATTTGGCTGGTTCCTTCGTACAAAGTTGTAATTTTTGCATCTCTCATCATCTTTTCTACAGGATATTCTTTGCAATATCCATATCCGCCGAAGATTTGAACGGCATCGGTTGTTACCTGCATTGCAGTTTCTGAAGCAAGCAACTTTGCCATTGCAGATTCTTTACTGGTTCTAACTCTATCTTTAGGATCTTTTTTATTGTTTTCATCTATCATTCTTGCAACAGAATACAATAATGCTCTTGAGGCTTCAACTTTTGTTGCCATATCGGCAAGCATATGTTGAATTCCTTGAAATGATGCAATAGGTTGACCAAATTGAACCCTTGTTCTTGCATATTTTGTTGCTTCTTCCAAAGCACCTGCGGCTATACCTAAAGCTTGTGCCGCTACTCCCGGTCTTGAGCCGTCAAGTGTTGCTTGTGCTATCATCAAGCCATGACCTTCTTTACCTAATAAGTTTTCTTTAGGGACCTTACAATTATTAAATATTAATTCTCTTGTTGAAGAAGCTCTAATACCCATTTTATTTTCTTTTTTACCGAATGTAAAACCTTCCATGCCCTTTTCAAGTATAAAAGCGGATATTCCTCTAGCTCCTCTTGAAGGATTGGTTTTTGCAAATACTGTATAAACTTCGGCATCACCTGCATTTGTTATAAAACATTTTGTTCCGTTAAGGATATAATAATCGCCATCTTTAACGGCCGTTGTTTTCATACCGGTTGCATCTGACCCGGCAGACGGCTCGGTTAAACCGAAAGCTGCTATTGTACCTGCAGCAATTTTAGGGAGATATTTTTGTTTTTGTTCTTCCGTTCCGGCTATGATAATAGGTAAAGTTCCAAGTGCCGTCGCAGCTAAACACAATGCTACACCACCGTCAACTTTACAAAGTTCTTCCGTAGCAAGAACCAAATTCATTATATTTCCATTACCGAATCCGCCGTATTTTTCAGGAATATATGCTCCACAAAGTCCCGCATCTGCCAATTCTTTTACGATATCCCAAGGAAAAGTTCCTTCTTCATCATATTTTTCTCTAACAGGTTTCATTTTTTCTTGAGCAATTTGTCTTGCCGTATCAACAATCATTTGCTCTTCTTCGCTTAGAAAATAATTCATCATTTTAATTTACCTCTTTATTTAGTTTGTAATAAAAATCAAAAATACATAACTTTGTTATTTTATAAAAATTAGGGTAAAGTGTAAAGGAAGCATTATAATATTACCATTATTTTACAACATATTTCTTTTTTACTATAATAACATTCTGAAATTTAACCATTTAATTCCGTAAGGAGATATTATGGGATACACAAAACAGGATATTATAAAAATTATTAAAGAACAAGATGTAAAATTTATAAGGTTACAGTTTACCGACATTTTTGGTCAACTTAAAAACGTTGCAATAACGGCAACACAAATTGAAAAAGCTTTGGATAATAAATGTATGTTTGATGGTTCTTCAATAGAAGGTTTTGCGAGAATTGAAGAAAGCGATATGTATTTATATCCCGATCCTAACACATTTGTAATATTTCCTTGGAAACAAAACGAAGGTAAAGTTGCAAGATTAATTTGCGACATTTATACTCCTGATGGAAAACCTTTTGAAGGATGTCCGAGAAATGTTCTAAAAAGAAGTTTAAAAAAAGCTGCGGATTTAGGATATACTTTTAATGTTGGTTCTGAACTTGAATTTTTCTTGTTTTTGACGGATGAACAGGGTAAACCAACAACAAAAACACATGATGCTGCAGGATATTTTGATTTAGCACCTATAGATTTAGGTGAAAGTGCAAGAAAAGAAATGTGTTTAACTCTCGAAGAAATGGGTTTTGAAATTGAAGCTGCTCACCATGAAGTAGCAAGAGGGCAACATGAAATAGATTTCAAATATGCCGATGCTTTAAAAACAGCAGATAATATAAACACATTCAAACTTGTAGTTAAAACAATAGCTCAAAAACATAATTTACATGCAACGTTTATGCCAAAGCCAATATTTGGTATTTGTGGTTCCGGTATGCATATAAATCAATCATTATTTAAAAACGGCAAAAATGTTTTTTGTGATGAAAAAGATAAGTTAGGCTTATCGAAAGTTGCATATAAATATATTGCCGGATTAATGTATCACATAAAATCGTTTTCAGCAATATCCAATCCGCTTGTAAATTCTTATAAGAGATTGGTTCCAGGTTATGAGGCACCTGTTTATATAGCTTGGTCCGCAAGAAACAGAAGTCCATTAGTAAGAATCCCTGCAGCAAGAGGAGCTTCAACAAGAATAGAATTAAGGAATCCTGATCCGTCTGCAAATCCTTACTTTTTATTGGCATCGTGTTTGGCAGCGGGCATAGATGGAATTAAAAAGAATATGAAAGTTAAAGAAGCTGTAGACAGAAATATTTATGAAATGACAAAAGAAGAGAGAGATAAAGCAGGCATAGAAAATTTGCCACATAATTTAATAAATGCAGTTAAGGCAATGCAAAAAAGTGAATTAATAAAACAAACCTTAGGCAGTCATGCTTTTAATTTATATACAAAATCTAAAATTGATGAATGGGATGCTTACAGGACAAAAGTTCATCAATGGGAAATAGACGAGTACTTGGTTAATTACTAAATATTAAAAATCATTAAAAATAATTATATCGTTAATATATTGTAGGGAGTTTTATTTTGGTAAGAGATAGTGTAGGAATAGTTCAAACTAAATATTTTACTTTTGAGAATCTTGTTCTTGAGAACGGAAAGAATTTACAACAAGTTACTGTAGCTTATGAAACTTATGGAATACTAAATGAGAAAAAAAATAATGCTATTTTGATAACTCATGCATTTACCGGCGATGCACATTGTGCGGGATATCATGAAGGAGATAAAAAACCCGGATGGTGGGATTTGATGGTTGGTCCCGAAAAAGCATTTGATACCGATAAATATTTTGTTATATCTTCAAATGTTTTGGGTGGTTGTGCCGGAACTACGGGACCTGCTTCAAAAAATCCTGCAACAGGAGTTGAATATGGAACCGATTTTCCCGCAATAACGATATCAGATATGGTAAAAGTTCAAAAAAAACTTGTTGAATTTTTAGGCATAAAAAAGCTTTTTTGTGTTGCTGGTGGTTCAATGGGTGGTATGCAGGTTTTACAATGGGCAATGGATTATCCTGAATTTATATATTCAGCTATTCCGATAGCGGCAACTTTAAGATCTACTCCTCAGCAAATTGCTTTTAACGAGGTTGGAAGACAATCCATAATGGGAGACAATGCATGGAAAAAAGGTCATTACTATGGTGGTAATGAACCTGACAAAGGGCTTGCTGTTGCAAGAATGTTAGGACATATTACATATATGAGTGATTATTCAATGCAAAAAAAGTTTCCGGTTAAAAATCCGGAGCCTAACGAAAATTTTGATTTTAATGCGGATTTTGAAGTTGAAGAATATTTAAGATACAGAGGAAGTTCTTTTGTTAAGAGATTTGATGCCAATAGTTATTTGTATTTATCGAAGGCAATAGATTATTTTGATGTTCAAAAAGATAGTTTTTTACCGGAAGAAAAAAACTTAGATATAAAATTTCTTGTAATATCTTTTAAATCGGATTGGCTTTATCCACCATATCAGTCAGAGAATATAGTTAAATATTTAAAAATGAAAAATCAGGAAGTAACGTATTGTAATATATTTTCAACTTACGGACATGACGCTTTCCTTTTAGAAGTGAAAGATGAGACAAGATTGGTAAGAAATTTTTTAAATAAATTGTATGATGAGGTTTTCGTTGGTGAAAAATAAAAATACTTTATTATCGCACTTGAAAATAGCAGGTATTGTTACCGAAAAGGCAAAAGTTTTAGATTTGGGATGCGGTGATGGTGATTTAATGTATTTACTTGAACAAAATAAAAAAGTTAATGCACAAGGTGTAGAAATTTCCGAAGATGCAATATATAAATGTGTAGAAAAAGGTTTGTGTGTTATGCATTCGGATATTGATGGCGCTTTGGATAGCTATTTAGATGATACTTTTGATTTTGTAATACTCAGTGATAGTTTACAACAAGTAAAAAGAATAAATGAAGTTTTAAAACAATGTTTAAGAATAAGTAAAAAAGTAATAGTTTCTTTTCCGAATTTTGCTCATATTTCATTGAGATTAAATTTGTTTTTCGGAGGAAGAGCCCCCGTAACAAAATGCCTGCCATCTAAATGGAATGACACACCTAATATAAGATTTTTAAGTATAAAAGATTTTGAAATATTTTGTAAGGAGAACAATTATAAAATAATAGAAAAAGCCTTTATAACTAACAGTAAATATTGTCATATATTACCCAATTTGCTTGCCCAACAAGCAATTTTTGTAATTACGAAATAGACATATGAGATTGTTTTTAAGAAGATTTTTATTAATAATTTTCGGAATATTTTTATCATTAGTATTTTTAGAATGCGGATTAAGATTAACCGGTTGGGGCATTTCATATTATCAGCAATACAAAAACAATAAAGCATTAAGAAATAAATCTCAATATACAATAATGTGTCTGGGAGAATCCACTACTGCCGGGCAATATCCTATACAATTACAACAAATACTGGATAAAAAATATCCTAATAAATTTTCAGTAATTGATTGTGGTATTCCCGCAACAAGATTAGAATATATTTTAAATTTGCTTGATGAAAATTTGAATAAATATAAGCCGGATATTGCTGTTTGTATGATGGGAATTAATAACGGATTAGTAGAATACGAACAAATTGAAGATGTAGAGAATATTGAATATATTAAAAAGAGTAAGAATATAAATTTAAAAATATACAATTTATGTTTGTTGATAAAGAATCATATTGTTAGTTTGTTAAAAAAAGAAGTATTTGCAAATGTTAATACAAAAAATCAGGATATGTATAAATATGCTATTGAATTGAAGGAAAAAGGAAAATTTAAAGAAGCAATCGCTATTTTTGAAGAATTACTAAAAAAACAAAATGATCAAAAATTATATATATGGTTGATGGAAACATATCTTGAACTTAAAGACTATAAGAAATGTCATGAAATGGCTATTAGTGCTTTGAAAACCAATTGGGACAAAACAGAATTCTACTATATGCTTTTTCTAGTTACAAAAAATAATGATTTGGATGAGTTTAAATTTTATATAAATAAAGCGATAACTGAAGATATTGATATTTTTAAATCTTATAAAAAATATTGGATATATACACAAATAAAAAACTTTATTACCGATGAACAGAAGAATCTTATACACAATATTATGTTTGACAATAGTGATAATCAATATTCTATATTGGCAATAGAATCTATGGAGCAAAAAGACTATCAAGAAGCAGAAAAATATTTTGATAAAGCGGAAGAGATAAGATTAAACTTTCCAAACACTGAGACTTATAATTTATATAAGTTAATTATAAAAAAACTCGTAGATAACAACATAAAAGTAATTTGTATGCAATATCCTATGAGAAGTATATTATCGTTAGAAGAGCAATTAAAAAATGAGCCTTATTATGATAAACTAACTTTTGTTAGCAATGAAGCACTTTTTAAAAAGGCATTGATGAAAGGAAGTTATGATGAAATATTCGATGATCAATTTGCCGGTGATTTCGGTCATTGTACTGATTTAGGGAATATGATTATTGCTGAAAATATTATTAATATTTTAGAACAAATGTTAAATTTATAATAGAATGAATGTGCAATTAAAAAAGATGAGTTATTTTATCAAAAAATTTTTATTAGTAATATTAGGAATAATTTTGTCCCTAGTTGTCTTAGAATGTGGATTAAGATTAACCGGTTGGGGCATTTCATATTATCAGCAATACAGAAACAATAAAGCATTAAGAAGTAAATCTCAATATACGATAATGTGTCTGGGAGAGTCCACTACTGCCGGGCAATATCTTATACAATTGCAACAAATACTGGATAAAAAATATCCTGATAAATTTTCAGTTATTGATTGTGGTATTCCCGGAGCCTTTTTAAAAAATATTTTAGATTCATTAGAACATAATATAACGAAATATAATCCTAATATTGCTATTTGTATGATGGGAATTAATAACGGATTAGTAAAATATGAACAAATTGAAGATGTAGAGAATATTGAATATATTAAAAAGAGTAAGAATATAAATTTAAAAATATACAATTTATGTTTGTTAATAAAGAATCATATTGTTAGTTTGTTAAAAAAAGAAGTATTTGCAAATGTTAACACAAAAAATCAGGATATGTATAAATATGCTATTGAATTGAAGGAAAAAGGAAAATTTAAAGAAGCAGAAAGTCAATTAAAAGATATATTGAAAATAGAAACAGATAATGAAATGGCATTTATAGAATTAATGATATTATATTCAGATTTTTTAGGCGAAAGAAATATAGGATATAATATGGCTATAGAAGCCTTAAATAAAAATTTTTCTTATAGTAAAGAATGGTGCTATAGAATCATTTTTGATTTTATTTCGGAAAACAGAAATGATGAAGAAATGAAATACTATATAAATAAAGCAATAAATCAAGATATTAAAATATTTTCAACACGTGAAAAATATAATATATATAATTGCATAAAAAAACAGCTCACAGAAAATGAAAAATATAAAATATTGGATATAATGAGTGGAAATAATGATACATATTACGGGATGATAGGCATAGAAAAATTAGAGCAAAAAGGCCATCAAGAAGCAGAAAAATATTTTGATAAAGCGGAAGAGATAAGATTAAATTTTCCAAACACTGAGACTTATAACTTATATAAGTTAATTATAAAAAAACTTATAGATAACAACATAAAAGTAATCTGTATGCAATATCCTATGAGAAGTATATTGCCATTAGAAGAGCAATTAAAAAATGAGCCTTATTATGATAAGCTAACTTTCGTTAGCAATGAAGCACTTTTTAAAAAGGCATTGATGAAAAGGAGTTATGATGAAATATTCAGTGATCAATTTGCCGGAGATTTTGGACACTGTACAGAGTTAGGGAATACTTTAATTGCAAAAAACATTGTAAACACTTTGGAGACGATGTTTGATTTAAAGAAATAATAACTTAGAATAGAGGTAAAAAATGGAAAAACAGGAGCAGCAATTTTGGCATAGTATTGAAGTTAACGATGTTTTAAAAGAATTTAATACAGATGCACATGTAGGACTTAAAGAAAGTGAAATTATTGAAAGACAACAAAAATATGGTAAAAATATTCTAACTCAAAAAAAAGGCGATGGACCTATAAAGAGATTCTTTTTACAGTTTCATAATAGTCTGTTATATGTGTTAATAATTTCTGGGTTTATAACGCTATTTTTAAAACAATGGGCAGATTGCAGTGTAATATTCGGTGTTGTGTTGGTTAATGCAATAGTAGGTTTTATACAAGAATCTAAAGCATTAAAATCGTTAGAAGCTCTTGCAAAATCAATGACAACTCAAGCAGTTGTTATGAGAGACGGTAAAAGAATGCATATAGATTCTTCCGAAGTTGTTCCGGGTGATATTTTATTTTTTGTTTCCGGTGACAAAGTTGCAGCCGATATAAAGCTTATATCTTCAAGAGAATTACAAATAAACGAGTCTGCTCTTACGGGAGAATCTTTACCTGTAGAAAAAAATATAAATACGTTGCCTTCTTCTACGGTTTTAGCTGATAGAAAAAATATGTTATATGCTTCAACACTTGTAACTTATGGTAGCGGTAAAGGTGTTGTTGTTGCAACTGGAGATTATAC